>VOFG01000365.1_pt1 | contig 142000 bp, 179 predicted proteins | sample 5384171 | NCBI WGS metagenome assembly VOFG01 (sample SAMN12384726, study PRJNA508395) | human gut metagenome | isolation source: healthy gut F | host: Homo sapiens
CTGCGTGATGCGATTACACCGATCATTGCGTTTGCTTTTACGGAATGGGAAGTAAAAAAAGCGGATTAAGGATGGAATTAAATACGGTCTCATCTATACAGCGGTCCTGATGATTTTGGGATTATCATCACAGAGGTTTTCACGGGAGCATTTGCGACACTGTTTAATGCCGGGCAGTCCAGAGAGTATTTTATCGGAGCAATGCACATTATTTCTATCAGTTTTTTTTTTGAGGAATCAATGTGGCATATCAGGGCATTTATCAGGCTTTGGACGGAGGTATCGAGTCACTGGTGATTTCACTGCTCAGACAGCTTGTGATTATATTGCCGCTGGCAGGAATTTTTTCAATTTTTGCAAGAAACGGTCAGATGGGCATCTCACTGATCTGGTGGGCATTTCCGATCACGGAGATGATAGCGTGTCTGGTGGGCTATGTATTTTTAAAGAGAATCAGAAAAAATAAAGTGGAGCGTTTAAGTTAGGGAGGAAACATCGATGGCAAAAAGAATCATTACAATCAGCAGAGAATTCGGAAGCGGCGGTCGTTTTATCGGCGAAGAAGTGGCAAAGAAGCTTGGAATTGCCTATTACGATAAGGATATCATCGGTCAGATTGCAGAGAAGTCAGGATTTTCAACGGAGTACATAAAGGAAAATGCGGAGCTCTCTCCAAAGAAAGGTTTGTTTGGCTATGCTTTTGCCGGACGCGACCTTACCGGAAAATCCGTGGAAGATATGGTGTACGAAGCGCAGAGAAAGGTGATTCTGGAGATCGCAGAAAAGGAGAGCTGCGTCATTATAGGAAGAAATGCAGATTTTATTTTGAAGGACAGAGAGGATGTGCTGAATGTATTTATACATGGAGATAAGGCAGAAAAAGTAAAGCGAATATGTAAATTATATAATGTTACGGAAGCGGATGCCCTGAAAATGATGGCGGATATTGATAAAAGGCGTATGACAAATTATCGTCAGTGTTCCTCCTCTAACATGTGATCCAGATTTTGCTCCATCTGATGGATGCTTTCTGTGAGTTGTTTTCTGGCAGCATCATCGATATGCGCCAGAAGACTGTCCATAAAGCGGTTCTGAAGGGTGCGCCCCTGTTCGATGACAGCGCCGGCTTTGTCTGTGCAGAGCAGATGGGTCTTCCTGCGGTCGTCTGTGTCCGCCTCGCGTCGCAGATAACCTTCACCGACAAGCTTGTCTACGTTGATCGATACGAGGTTGGCTTTGATCTTGCGGACTTCCACAATATCGCGTGCGGTGGTATATTCCGGGTTGTTCGCCAGAAACATCAGAATATCGAATGCGGTCTGCGGGAGATTCAGTTCGTGGCACAAAGGTCTGCATACAGCACTGTAGGCAGCCGATAGCTTCATGGTAAATTCAATACCGGTATTCATAGGTAAATGCTCCTTTCAATGGGATAAAATAATACTTCACGTATGGAATATTCATATTGAGATGTCTTGTATACATATGCTTCATATATGAATGGTTCATATATGAAGTATATTAACACGACACATACGGATTGTAAAGAGAAACATATTTGACAAATTCCGGATTCCGGTGTTACAATAGGATACGGAAAAGAGCGTTAGCATATTATATTCGTATAATCTGCTGGTGCTCTTTTTTGTGTTGTGGAGACACTCGCATGCAAAGGAAGGATGAATGAAAATGAAAAAAGAAGATAGAGAGATATTTTTAAAACAGATATTCTGGGAGGTTGTGGGAAGTGCGTTTATCGCTGGCGGTATTTACAATTTTGCGGTGCAGGCGGGATTCCCGATGACCGGATTTTCCGGTATCTCGATCATTTTATACCAGCTGTTCGGCGTGCCGATCGGATTTTCCACGATACTGCTGAATATACCGGTGGCAATATTGTGCTATCGTCTGCTGGGAAGACACTTTTTCTTCAGCTCACTGCGCTGTATGCTGATTTCTTCCCTGATGATTGACTATGTCGCGCCACTGTTCCCGGTTTACTCGGGAGACCGTCTGCTTGCGGCACTCTGTACCGGTGTGTTTGCCGGACTGGGATATGCGGTGATTTACATGCAGAATTCCTCGACCGGCGGTTCCGACTTTATTATTATGGCGGTCAAGAATCTGAAGCCGTACTGGTCTGTCGGGAAAATTTCGTTCGTGACGGATGTGATCATCATTCTTCTGGGTGGATTTCTGCTTCGGGATGTGGATGGAATTATCTACGGAATGATTGTAAGTTTTCTGCTGGCAATCGTGGTCGACAAGCTGATGTACGGCATCAATTCCGGAAAGATGACACTTGTCGTGACGGAGCATGGAAAGGAGATCTGCGATGTGATCGATTCCTGCTGCGGCCGCGGCTCTACGATATTACAGGGACAGGGCGGTTACCGCTGTGACAACAAACAGATTGTGATGTGCGTGTGCAACAACAAAGAGATGTATCTGCTGCAGCATGCCATCAAGGAGGCAGACCCGGCATCCTTTATGATTATATTAGAGTCCAATGAAGTGCACGGAGAGGGCTTCCGCACCATCAGGATCGGAGAGGGTGAGACGCAGGCAAAAAACAGCGCGGTTTGATTCCATAGGAAATTTGTGCTATAATCTTATTTTATGGTATAAAAGTAAGTAAGAAAGAATCAGCCGGGAGAGAGAACATGCAGAGTTTAGAGACACTGACAGAACGGGATTTTGACAGCGTATGGGAGATTATGGAGGAGAGTTTTCCGCGGGACGAGAGACGATCCAGGGAGGCGCAGAGAAAGATACTGGATGTCTCATGGTATCACTTGTACGGGTACCGTGCACACGGGGAACTGATGGCGTTTCTTGCAGTGTGGGAGTTTGATACATTCCTGTTTGTGGAGCATTTTGCTGTGAGGAAATCATGCCGAAACGGCGGACTTGGAGCGGTACTTCTGACACAGCTGACGGCGCAGAGCAGAAGACCGGTCATACTGGAGGTGGAACTGCCGACCGGTGAACTGGAAGCCAGACGGATTGCATTTTATGAGAGAAACGGATTTGTGATGAATCCGTTTGAGTATATGCAGCCAGCGATGGGAGAGGACAGACATGCCATCCCGCTTCGGATTATGTCTTATCCGAAGCGGCTTGTGGCGGATGAATTTGAGACCATGCGGGACGTGCTGTATTGTCATGTCTATCGGCAGAAATAGTGCTATGGACAGAATGGCAGATCGACGGTAAGTGTTACCGGACAGTGATCGGAACCGGTGACATCGGTGAGAATTCCTGCATCCACAAGACGGTCATCGAGTGCAGATGAGGTGATGAAGTAGTCGATACGCCATCCGGCATTCTTCTCTCTGGCGTGAAAGCGGTAGGACCACCAGGAGTAGATGCCCTCGGTATCCGGATAAAAATGGCGGAACGTATCGGTGAAGCCGGCGGATAAAAGAACCGTCATTTTTGTGCGCTCCTCGTCGGTAAAACCGGCGTTTTTCCGGTTGGTTTTCGGATTCTTAAGGTCGATCTCTTCGTGGGCGACATTGAGATCACCGCAGAGAATCAGAGGCTTGTTCCGGTCAAGACCTTTTAGATATGAGAGAAATGCATCTTCCCACTCCATGCGGTAGGAGAGCCTTGCCAGTTCATTCTGGGAATTTGGCGTGTAGCAGGTGACCATATAAAAATCCGGGAATTCCAGCGTAATCACACGTCCCTCGGTATCGTGCTGTGGAATGCCGATGCCGTAATGCACCGACAGAGGTTCCTTTCTGGTAAAAATGGCGGTGCCGGAGTAGCCCTTTTTCTGCGCATAATTCCAGTAGGCGTAATAGCCCTCCGGTGCAAAATCAATCTGACCCTCCTGCAGTTTGGATTCCTGAATACAGAAAATATCAGCATCACTTGCTGTAAAAAATTCTGCGAAGCCTTTCTGCATGCAGGCGCGCAGACCGTTGACATTCCATGAGATCAGTTTCATAGACAATTCCTTTCTGTGGCTGCCCGGATGTGGCAGCGGTTTTACTTTTTCCAGATTTGTGATAAGTATACCATCCGGCGGACAAAAAGGAGAAGAAGAAGGAGGCGCGTTTCGTATGGCGGTCTGGAATCCCTGGCATGGCTGCAAGAAAATCAGTGCAGGGTGCGATATCTGTTATGTATATGAAAAAGATGCGATGTACGGCAAAAATGCGTCCGTGATCCGCAGGACAGCCAATTTTGATCTGCCGGTAAAGAAGAACCGGAGAGGAGAATACAAGCTGCTGCCACAGGAGGAACCGGTCTATGTGTGCATGACGTCGGATTTTTTCCTGCCGGAGGCGGATGAATGGCGGAGCGAGGCGTGGGCGATGATCAAGGAGCGGCAGGATCTTTCCTTTGTGATTGAGACAAAGAGGGAGCACCGCTTTTTTAAAGCACTGCCCGGCGACTGGGGAGACGGCTATGAAAACGTGACGATTCTCTGTTCGGTGGAGATTCAGAGACGCGCGGATGACCGGATTCCTGCATTTTTAAAACTGCCGGTGCGCCATAAGGGAATTCTCTGCGAACCGCTCCTTGAAAAACTGGTGCTGGATGCGTATCTAAAGACCGGGGAGATTGCGCAGGTTCTCTGCGGCGGCGAACAGGGAGCAGACGCGCGTGTATGCGATTTTGCCTGGGTGCTGGAACTGATGAACCAGTGCGTGAACTGCGGGGTTACATTCCGCTTTTTGCGGACCGGCACTTTTTTCCGGAAAGGGAACCGGATATACCGGATCGCGGAGGAGGAACAGGAAGAGCAGGCGAGGCGGGCAGGCGTGGACTACACGCCATAACGCGGGGAGGAATGACTGGATGAACGTTCAATATGCAAAAGAAGTGATAGAACTTCCGGCGGGATCGGGCGGGAAGGCAGAGACGCTGCTGATGCGTCTGATAAGAGCAGGATATTATGTGGATGCGCCCTGCGGTGGGAAGGGAACCTGTGGAAGATGCCGCGTGCGCTTTGTGTCGGAGGCACCACAGCCGACGGCAAATGAGCGGAGGCTGCTCACAGAGGAAGAACGAAGCAGTGGCGTGCGCCTGGCGTGTGAAGTGCGCGTGGCAGAGGCATGCAGCCTGCAGCTTCCCGTAAGCCGGGAGCAGGAGATCGATGTGCTGGTCACGGCGGATGCAGCAGACGGAGCCATCCCCAGTCGGACGGTAGATGAAGGTATCCCCGGTCAGACGGCAGGAGCCATCCCTGGTGAGAGAGATTGCGTGGCGATGCACAGCAGAGAGGACGCAGCCAAGATATGGGGGCATTCCGGGAAAACAGCGCTGCGGCGCAGCCGTGGATATCGGTACCACCACGCTTGCCGCAACGCTTTATGACCTTACAGAGAGGAAAAGGATTGCCGCCGCATCCTCGGTAAATCACCAACGGGCATACGGCGCGGATGTTCTGTCCAGAATCCAGGCGGCAAACGAGGGGGCGGCAGGGGAACTGCGCCTTAGCATCAGCCGGGATATCGATGCGTTGCTTGCGGGACTCGTGGCGGATGCCGGGATACCGGATGATGCTGTGGAGGAACTTGTAATTGTCGGAAATACGACCATGTGTCATCTTCTGCGAGGATTATCCTGTGCGGGGCTTGGAGCGGCGCCTTTTACACCTGAGGATCTCTCCCTCTGGGAGGGGAGCGGTGCAGAGCTTGCACTGTCTGACCGGTGGAGTGTGTCAGTGACCATTTTGCCGGAATCTCTGCTTTCGTCGGAGCGGATATCGTGGCGGGAATCTATGCCTTGGAAATGGACCGGAAGAAAAATGTGTTGCTGCTGGACATCGGCACCAACGGGGAGATGGCAGCCGGAGGAGCGGATGGATTTCTTGTGACTTCCGCAGCGGCGGGACCGGTCTTTGAGGGCGGGAATATATCCTGCGGTGTTGCGGGCGTTCCGGGAGCCGTGACAAGCCTGGTTCTGGAGAGAGATCCTGCCGCCATAGGAGGAATAAGAACCGTGGAGCTAAGCACCATCGCCGGTGAGACACCGATCGGCTTATGCGGAACCGGGATTATTGACGCTGTGGGAGAAGCCGTGCGGCTCGGACTCATCGATGAGAACGGGACGTTTGAGGAACCCTGGTTTACGGACGGCATGCCGGTCGCGGAGGGCAGATTCCGGTTCCGGCAGGAGGATGTGAGACAGGTGCAGATGGGCAAGGCGGCGATCCGCGCAGGGATCGAGACGCTGCTCGCGGAATACGGAGGAGAAGACCCCGAAGAAATCCTGATCGCAGGAGGTTTTGGCTGCGGATGGACGAGGAGCAGGCCATCCGGATCGGACTGTTCCCGGAACATTCCGTGGACATATCACGATGATCGGCAACAGTGCGCTTGCGGGAGCACAGCGGTATCTGCTCGACGACAGGACAGCGGCAAAACAGAGGCTTGCGTCTATCACAGGGCACGCACAGGAACTTTCGCTTGCCATGCACCCGAAATTCAACGAATTATATTTGGACGAGATGTTTTTTGATACAGACAGATGATGGGAGGAACCGTTGACATGGAACAAAAAAATGATTTTCTCGGGAGAGATCCGATTGGGAGACTGCTGTGGCGCATGTCGCTTCCAGCGATCGTTGCACAGCTGATCAACCTGTTATATAACCTGGTAGACCGGGTCTATATCGGACATATGCCGGAAGACGGAGCGCTGGCGCTTACAGGGGTGGGCGTCTGCCTGCCCATTATCATGATTGTGTCGGCATTTGCCGCACTTGTGAGCAACGGCGGGGCACCGAGGGCTTCCATGGCGATGGGAAAGGGCGACTACGACGAGGCAGAAAAAATTCTCGGCAACAGCGTTGCACTGCAGATTGTCATCTCCGCAGTGCTCACGGTTCTGCTGTTACTGTTTTACAGACCGCTGTTGCTGACGTTCGGAGCAAGTGAGAATACTATCGGCTTTGCTTCGGATTATATGAAAATCTATGCGGCCGGAACGGTCTTTGTGCAGCTGACGCTCGGCATGAATGCGTTTATCACGGCGCAGGGCTTTGCCAAGACAGGAATGCTCAGCGTTATGATCGGCGCGGGCTGCAATATTGTGCTCGACCCGGTTCTGATCTATGGATTCGGTATGGGAGTCCGCGGAGCGGCGACCGCGACGGTGATCTCGCAGGCGGTATCGACCGTCTGGGTTCTCTCATTCCTGACGGGAAAAAAGACTGTATTAAAAATCCGCAAAAAGTATCTGCGCATGGAAGCGGGCGTGGTACTTCCGGGGCTGGCACTTGGACTTGCCCCGTTTATCATGCAGGCAAGCGAGAGCGTGATTACGGTCTGCTTCAATGCCTCGCTGCTCAAATACGGGGGAGACGTGGCGGTGGGAGCCATGACGATTCTATCCAGTGCGATGCAGTTTTCCATGCTTCCGATGCAGGGACTCGGACAGGGCGCCCAGCCGATCACAAGCTACAATTACGGCGCCAGAAATGCAGAGCGCGTTAAAAGGACATTCCGTCTGCTGTTGACCACAAGCCTGTGCTATTCGATGGCGGTATGGCTTTTAATCATGCTGTTTCCGCAGATGTTTGCAATGATTTTTTCCTCCAACGCAGAGCTGATCGCATACACGAAGTGGGCGCTCCGCATCTACTGTGCCGCCATGGGTATTTTCGGGGCGCAGATTGCATGCCAGATGACATTTATCTCGATCGGCAATGCGGGGGCTTCGATCATTGTGGCGATTATGCGTAAATTTGTGCTGTTGCTGCCGCTTATTTATCTGCTGCCGCATCTGGTGAAAAATCAGACCATGGGCGTGTATCTGGCAGAGCCGGCAGCGGATGTGATCGCGGTAAGCTTTACGCTTGTTCTGTTTTTCTTCCAGTTCAAAAAGGCGATTGCTGTCATAGAGAAGCCGCAATAGCGGGTAGGGCTTTTTTCCTACTTCTTTTGCCCGAAGTATTGAAATGCGGCGGTAACTTTGCTATGATGAAGTGAGGTTATGATGCGTTTGATGACGAATGCAGATTAGGAATATAGGACGAATCGGATAGGAACCAGGAGAATAAAAGAAACCGGGGTAAGAGTATGGGCAGCAGAGATAAGGTACTCATAGTGGACGATTCAGAGCTGGATCGGATCGCATTGAAAAAGATGCTAAAGGATGCTTATGAGATTGTAGAGGCAGTAGACGGTGCAGGTGCACTTCGGATTCTGGAATCGCAGAAGGAGTTTGACGCGATATCTGCGATCATTCTGGATCTGGTCATGCCGCAGATGGATGGGTTTGAATTTTTAAGAGAATACCGCAAGGTGGATTCTTATCGTCGGATACCGGTCATTGTGGCGTCTGTGGAGCGTGACGTCAAGACGGAAAAGGCATGTCTGGCACTGGGGGCAAGAGACTTTATAGGAAAACCGTATGATCCGCAGATCGTGCGGTTCCGGGTGGAAAATGCGGTGCGCAGCAGTGAACAGCAGCTTTCGAGAGAATTGAGATACCGTGCAGATTACGACATGCTCACCGGAATTTATAATAAGACGCATTTCTTTGAAGCAACCCGTGTTCTGCTTAAGAGACATCCCGAAGAGACGTATGCGTTTTTACGCCTCGACATCGAAAATTCCAACTGGTGAATTCCTTCTTCGGAAGCAGCAGCGGCAACGGACTTTTACAGTATATCGCGAAGGAGATCCGGAAATTTGCGGGAGATACGGAACAGATTGCCTACGGAAGAATCGAGGCGGACATTTTCGGCATCTGCATGCCGTACAGGGGCGAGGAGGCGATGCTAGAGCTTGTGCGCTACATGCGCATGCGTCTCGGACAGTACCAGCTCGCTTTTGATGTGGTGCCGGCAATCGGAATCTATGTGATCCGGGAGCGGGATCTCTCCGTTGATGCGATGTATGACCGGGCGAATCTGGCTGCCAAGCAGTGCAAAGGCAATTACATCGAAAACTATGCGTTTTATGTGGATGAGATGCGGGAAGACATCGTGCGGGAACAGCAGATTGTCAACCATATGCGGCATGCGTTGGACGAGGAGGAATTCGTCCTTTACCTGCAGCCGAAGTACAGCCTGCAGGACAACAGGATCTGTGGGGCGGAAGTGCTGGTGCGGTGGGCAAAGCCGGAAGGCGGCATGATCTCGCCGGGAGAATTTATTCCGATCTTTGAACGCAATGGATTCATTACCAAGCTGGATTACTACGTCTGGGAGAAGACCTGTAAGCTGCTTGCAGGATGGATTGCCGAGGGGAAAAAGCCGTCGCCGGTGTCGGTCAACATTTCCAGGGTCAGCCTCTATAATCCAAGACTGGTGGAGGCAATCTGCGGACTGACGGACCGCTACCACATCCCCCGGGAACTGTTGGAACTGGAACTGACGGAGAGCGCCTACACGACGAACCCGAAGGCGATCAAGGAGACGATGGAACGTCTGCAGAAGGAAGGATTTTCTATTCTGATGGACGATTTCGGAAGCGGATATTCTTCTTTAAATGTGCTAAAGGATTGCCGTGGATGTGCTCAAGATCGATATGAAGTTTCTGTCGGATACGGATCAGGAGGGGCGCAGCCAGAATATTCTTGCGTCGGTTGTGCGCATGGCAAAATGGCTGAATCTCCCGGTGATTGCAGAGGGCGTAGAGAGAAGGGAGCAGGTGGACTTTCTGCACAGCGTCGGATGTGAGTATGTACAGGGATTTTATTTTGCGAGACCGATGCCGGTGTCCGATTATGAAAAGCTGGTATCCGAGAAAAAGGACGAACTGCAGGAGAAATATCAGAAGGACGAGATCGGCAGGGATATGCTCTGGAACGCGACTTCACAGATGGGAAGCGTGTTCTCCGGCATGATGGAGCCGGCGGTCATCTATGAATATGAGAAAGAGCAGAACCGGATTGATACGCTGCGCGTGAACAACGCCTACTATGACATGTTCGGATACGGAGATATCAATTCCTCTGGCGGGCTTGTGATGGAAAAACAGCTCTCAGACGAGAGCAGGAAGATTCTCCTCGGCACGTTTGAGGACATTGCAAAGTCGAAGGAGACCGCGGCCTGCGAATTTTTGCGCACTTCAAAGAGCGGACGCTCGATCTGGGTACATCTGAAGCTGAAATACATCACGAGCGTGGGCGAAAAGCACATTATCGTCGGTACGCTTACCGATATTACGGAACAGCGGATGATGGATCAGGAACTGCAGAAATACCGTCAGGTACTTCTGGCAGCGGAGCAGACAGAGCGGACGATGCTGGTTGTGGATGATCAGGAGGTAAATCGCGGACTGCTTAAGTGCATTTTTGAGGAACAGTACCGGATCCTTGAAGCGGAAAACGGAGCGGATGCCTTTGAGGTCTTAAACAGAGAGTCCGGCAAGGTGGATATTATCCTGCTGGATCTTGCGATGCCGGTGATGGACGGAATGGAATTTTTAAAGCGAAAGCAGCAGGATGCCGTCCTTGCGGGAATCCCGGTGATTATCATCACAGCGGACGACACGACCGGACATCAGATCCAGATGCTGCAGCTGGGCGCAGAGGACTACATCGTGAAGCCTTTCGTGCCGGAGATTGCGATGCGCAGAGTGGAAAATGTTCTGGGAGCTGGCAGACTGTTGAAGCGGGTGTCTGTTGCCGGAGGAAAGGATAAAGGAGAGACGGACAATGGAGGAACTGTTTGATTCCCTGAAAAACTGGGGCTGTGACGTGGATGGCGCACTGGCACGGTTCATCGGCGACAGGGAGCTGTACCGCAGCTGCCTGCACACGGCGGCGGGGGATCAGAATTTTGAACTTCTGCCGGAGGCGCTGCGCGCAGGGGAGATGGGGCGTGCATTTGAATGTGCGCATACATTAAAGGGAATGCTTGCCAATATGGGGCTGATTCCGCTATACGATATTGTGGTGCGGATTGTGGAGCCGCTGCGTGCGGGAGAGCCGGCGGAACTTTTACCTGTCTGCGACGAACTTCTGGCGGCGAGAGACAGGCTGAATACCCTGTTAAAGGAGTCGGCATGAGGGTTCTGATGACAAATATCATCGCTCTGTGTGATGAGGGGCTGTATGAGGAACTTTTGCGGTATGTTCCGACAGAGAGACAGGAGAAAATTGCACGCTGCGGGAAGCGGCAGGATCGCATGAGGAGCCTTGCCGCAGGTCTGCTGCTGGAGTATGGTCTGCGAAGCATGGGCTGTTCCCTACTTCCTCTGGTGCCAGAGACAGAGACGGTGCATCTGGTGTGCGGCACCCACGGAAAGCCGGAGCTTTCCGGCGGGGCGGGGTGCACTTTAACCTGTCCCATGCGGGAGATTATGCAGCCGCGGTATTTGATGAGGGTGAAGTCGGGATCGACATGGAACAGGTGCGGCGTGTGAATGTGAATGTCATGCGAAGACAGTTTACGGCAGAGGAGAATGCGTATCTGCTGAGTGAACCAGATGCGTTTTTAAGACTCTGGACGCGCAAGGAAAGCTATTGCAAAGCGGTAGGGGAAGGACTGCACCTGCCGCTTTCTTCGTTTGATGTGCTGGAGGATCAGGTGGCAGGAAGGACTGCGCCTGCAGCAGAGGCGGCGGTCAGGGAAGCGGATGCCGGGCAGTTTTATCTGTATACAGAAGTGCCGGTAAAAGGCTATGTATTGTCGGTCTGCGCGGGACATCCCATCACGGGGTGTCCTGTGGAGAACGTTGATCTGCGGAAATTATTTGACGGCATTTCCTAAAATCACTATAATAAATTCATCAGCCAAAAGGATGGGATAGATCATGTACGATGAACTGACAGAGCAGGATATCAAGAAAATGGAAGAGGAGATCGAGTATCGCAAGCTGGTTGTGCGCAAGGAAGCACTTGAAGCTGTGAAGGAGGCGAGAGCCCAGGGAGATCTCAGCGAGAATTTTGAATATCATGCGGCAAAAAAGGACAAGAACCAGAACGAGAGCAGAATCCGCTATCTGGAGAAGATGATCAAGACAGCGAAGATCATATCTACGGATTCCGCGGAGGACGAAGTCGGAATGAATAATACCGTCACCGTATATTTCGAGGAGGACGATGAGGAAGAAGTCTATAAGATTGTCACCACCGTGCGCGGCAATTCACTCAAGAACTTGATCAGCAATGAGTCGCCGCTCGGCAAGGCACTGCTTGGACACCGGGTGGGAGACCGCGTGGAAGTGCGGGTCAACGATGATTATTCTTATTTTGTCACGATCCGCAAGATCGAGAATACCGTGGATGACGGAACAGACAAGCTGAGAAAATTTTAGGCATGACGCAGAAGAAAGGATAGAGCAGATGAGACTGACAGAATTATTAAAGACCGATCAGGTTACGATTTCCTGTGAGCTGTTTCCACCCAAACAGGGGGCGCAGCTTGCCAACTACAAAAATATCGTTGCGGACATGGCGGCATTGAAGCCGGCATATATGAGCGTGACCTACGGCGCGACCGGCGGTACGTCCGACTATACGGTAGAACTTGCCAGCGAGGTGGAAAAGCATCAGATTCCGGCGCTTGCACATTTAACCTGTGCTTCCTCCACGAAGGAAAAGGTGGCATCCGTGATTGAGGAGTTAAAAGAGAAGCAGATCAGCAATATTCTGGCGCTCCGGGGAGACATTCCGCAGAATGCGGATTTCCCGCTTCCGAACCAGTACCGTCATGCGAGTGAGCTGATCGCGGACATCAAAGCACAGGGAGATTTCTGCATCGGCGGCGCCTGCTATCCGGAGGGACATCCGGAAGCGGACACCATTTTTGAGGATCTGGATCATCTGAAGGAAAAAGTGGATGCGGGCTGTGAATTCCTAACGACACAGATGTTTTTTGATAACCACATTCTGTACAATTTCCTGTACAAGGCACTCTCAAGAGGCATCGATGTGCCGGTGGTTGCGGGAATCATGCCGGTGACGAACAAGGCGCAGATCAAGAGGATCGTGTCGCTTTCCGGCAATATGGTTCCGCCGCGTTTCCTGGCGATCGTGGATCGTTTCGGGGATAATCCGGCGGCGATGCGCCAGGCCGGAATTGCTTACGCGACGGATCAGATTATCGATCTGATTGCCAACGGCGTGAATCACGTACATATCTATACTATGAATAAGCCGGATGTCGCGGGCGAGATTCTGGACAATTTGTCCGAGATCTATGTGAGAGCGTAATCTGGGGCTGATCCGGGCTTGTGCGGGAGGAAGGCTATGGCAGGGAAGAATGTTGAGGGACAGCTTGAGTTATTTTCACTGTTTGATTCGGTGGAAGAACTCGAGCAGAAGATCAAAGGCGCCGGACTGAAAGAAGTGCAGGGCGAACCGGTGATGGAACAGTGTTACAGGCACCGTGACACCGGTGAGACGGCGGTGGCGGCGTATCTGGACTATAACCGGGTCTATGTGGCGGACTGGGGCAGGAAGCCCCTGCTGTATCAGTTTGACAGCACAAAAGAGGCTGTCGGGTATTATGCAGACTGGCTGGACCGCCATGCGTCGGATGAAGCGGCGGTAGCGGCACAGCGGCCGGAAGCATTGCAGAAGGCGAAGGCAGTCCGCTGGGAGAATACGGAGGTAGAGAAATGAAACAGGAAGAATTATGCCGTAAACTGACGGAGATGATTGCGGAGACAAAAGCACAGAAGCTTTCCTGGAGACTGGAAGTACAGACCACAGAGGGAAATGATGCTTCCGAGAAGCCGATCGAGGAGGAGCACGGAACAAAGTGGACGATTGATGAGTGTTATGCGTCTTACAGCTGTAACTACCGCGGAAAAGAATTCTGCATGATTACCTATGAGCTGCTCAAGAAATCCGGGGATAAGGAGCGCTCAAGCAATCTGGTCTTTCTGCCGCCGGAGGGAATCCGCTTTTTCGACCTTCACACCTTACTGCCGTACAGTGTGGAGATGTCGGCGGTGCTTGCGGATCACATTCACCAGCTCTGGCTGCTTTTGATGGAGCAGTACAAGGAAAAGTGCCCCGGTGTGGAACTGCGGTAAGACCCGGGATGCTTACGATCGAAGATGGAAAACCTGTAGACTGGGATTAATTACATTACAGCAAAAACGTGTGGGAGACTACGGTATGTGCAGCCTCCCGCACGTTTTTTAGTGCAGGGATTTCTCGACTTCATTTAGAGAGAGAGCACAGTGGTTCTTTAAAACCACGGATTTTAAATCCTCAAATTCCGCTTTTCTCCTTCTGGATGCCGTAGCCGGAACTTTTTTTGATGCGAATATTGCCGTACGAGGTCTTGCGCGTCTCAAAAGTGGATTCCAGCTTTGCGCGCTCGAACACCTGATAGCGCACGCCTCTGGTCGAAGTGTGCAGGAAGAAAAGCCCTGTGAATTTTTCACGTTCCTCCATCTCACACAGACAGGTTAAGAGAATGCCGGGACGGTTTTTCTTCATCTGGATCGGGATTGTAAAGACGTCCAGTGCCCCGGCTGCCATAAAGATCTCCGTTGCAAGTCCCAGCGCTTCGCCGGTCATATCGTCGATGTTGCAGGAGATCGATAAAATGGTATCGTCACAGGAGTACGGTTCCTCCTCGGCAGCAAGATAGGAGGCGGTGTCGCCGAGAAAAGCACGGACACAGTTCGCGATGCCGAAATCTTTCGAGCCGATGCCGTAGCCGATCTCCGACGCGGTCATGGTTGGCATCGGGAGATAGCGCAGCACATAGTAGTGCAGGATGGCAGCGCCCGTCGGGGTTAAAAGCTCGCCGGTCACGGAGCCGGTGTAGAACGGAATGCCGCGCAGAAGCTCTGCGGTCGCCGGGGCTGGAACCGGCAGCACGCCGTGTGCACATTTTACAAAGCCGTTTCCGACGTGAAGGGGCGACGCGAGAATCTGCTCCGGTGCGATCGTGCGGATTAAAAGCGCGCAGCCGACCACATCCGCGAGTGCGTCGAGTGTTCCCACCTCGTGAAAATGGATCTGCTCTAACGTGGTGTCGTGTACTTTTGCTTCTGCCTCTCCGAGCAGGCGGTAGATGGCGAGCGCATCGTCCTTTACCTCTGCGGGAAGATCAAGGGATGCGATCTCCTCGCAGACGGCGGCGTAGGTGGTGTGCGTGTGGGAGTGTCCGTCCTCCGCAGAATCGGACGCTTCGTGGGCAAAGGATGCATCCGGACTCTCTGCATGCGTGTGATGGGCATGTCCCGCCTTGACATCGAGAGAGACCTCCTCGGTACCGTCCACCGTTACTTTCATGTGGGTTCCGTTGATACCGCAGCTTACGGCGGATTCCGGGGAAAGCGCGATATGATAAGGGGCAAAGACGGTGTTCATCTTGTGCAAAAACCATTCTTTCTGATCGCAGATCTCATAAAGGGCACTCATCAGCATATCTCCGGCAGCACCCATATTACATTCCAGATAAATTGTTTTCATAGTGAGAAGAAACCTCCTGTTAGAGTGATGGATGGTGTGATCAGCCGCCGATGTGGTTGATCATGCTTGCAAGGTAGCCCGCGCCGAAGCCGTTGTCGATGTTGACGACAGATACGCCGCTGGCGCAGGAATTGAGCATGGACAATAGCGCGGAAATGCCGTGAAAGCTGGCGCCGTACCCAACGCTTGTGGGAACGCCGATGACAGGGCAGTCCACGAGACCGCCGATGACGCTGGCGAGAGCGCCCTCCATGCCTGCGACGGCGACGATGGCATTGGCGGATGAGAGCAGCTCCATGTTGGAGAGCAGGCGGTGCAGTCCCGCGACGCCGACGTCATAGACGCGTACGACCTTGTTGCCGAGCACTTCTGCCGTTAAGGCTGCCTCCTCCGCGACGGGAATGTCGCTCGTGCCGCCTGTGGCTACGACGATGGTTCCCTCCGCTGTGATATGCGGCGTACGGTTCACAATGCCGATGCGGGACGCCTCATCGTAGAACAGCGTAAAACGCTCGGAGAGGTAAGCAGCGGATTCCGGGGAAAGCCTCGTGATTAAGATATTCTCCGGACAGTGGGCGAGCAGACTGTTCGTGATGCCCGCGATCTGTTCTTTTGTCTTGGAGGCTCCGTAGATCACTTCCGGCGCTCCCTGACGCACTTCGCGGTGATGATCGACCTTGGCGTACCCGAGATCCTCAAAAGGAGCCAGCTTTAACTGCGCGTAGGCTTCGCTCGCGGTGAGCGTTCCGTTTTCAATATTATTAAGAATCGTTCTGATATGATCGTTTTCCATGATGTCCTCCATGTCTGTAATTAACCATATTATACCCATTGTACGGCGGGATTGCAAGAACGCGCAGGCGCTTGAAAGCCCGGAATTTAGTACATTTATACAAAAAATGGAAACTGATTTTGTGAATTCGGTTTCTTGTGAGAACCTGGAAATCGTGATAGAATAAAGGAAACCAGAAAAAGAAAAATAGTTTCCAAAAGAGGGAGGTGACATAGATGCAGCAGAAAGAAGTGATCCTGGAGGGAACGATCAAGGCGTTCAATGAGAAAGGCCTGAAGTTCACCATGGACGATGTGGCAAAGATCCTCGGAATGAGTAAAAAGACCATATATACCGTATTCCGCGACAAGGAGTCGATGTTTCTTGCGATGGTGGATTACATGTTCGATTCCATCAAGGAGAGTGAACAGCAGATTGTGGAGGATGACGCGCTTTCTACGGTGGAGAAGATCAGACGGATTCTCGGAGTGATTCCGGAGAGTTACCGGGATGTGGATTTCAGACAGCTCTATCTGTTAAAGGACAAGTATCCGGTGATCTACAAGCAGGTGGAAAAGAGACTGGAGACCGGCTGGGAGACAACGATCCAGCTTCTGGAGCAGGGAATGGCGGAAGGCGTGGTCCGCAAGGTCAGCATTCCGATTGTAAAGATGATGCTGGAGGCCACGGTAGAACAGTTTTTCCAGAGAGATATCCTGATTCAGAGCGGGATTTCTTATCTGGAAGCGCTCGATGAGGTGGTTTCGATTCTGGTAAACGGAATCGTGGTTCCGGAGGCGGCGGGATAAACACGTGGCAATGCAGGAAGGTGGCAGGCGAAGGTAGAACATGGAGAACAGAGTATATTTAAATGACGACTGGAAGTTTTCGGAACAATTTACGGAAGAAATGCTGGGCGATGGCTTCGACGTGGGAAATATGACTCCGGTACGGCTTCCGCACACGGTGAAGGAGACACCGCTTCACTATTTTGACGAATCTGTTTACCAGATGGTCAGCGGATACCGCAGAGATGTCTATATTCCGGAAGAATGGAAAGGAAAACGTCTGCTGCTCACGATTGACGGGGCGGCGCATGAGAGCGAAGTCTACTGGAACGGGAAGAAGATCGGGGAACATCACTGCGGCTACACGGCATTCACGATGGACGTCAGTGACGATGCCGTCTACGGCATCCGCAACACGCTGGTGGTCAAGGTGGACAGCAGGGAGAGCGTGAATATACCGCCGTTTGGATTTGTGATTGATTATATGACGTACGGCGGACTCTACCGTGAGGTGTGGCTCGACATCAAGGAGAAGACCTATCTGAAAGATGTGTTTGTGCGGGGAGATCTTTCCGGTGACACCGGCAGACTCATCTCCGAGATTACGGCGGACGGCAGCGGTGAGAATCTTAGCGTCAGGCAGAAGATCAGAAGATGCGGTGAGAGCGGATATCGTCTTCTGGGCGAATGCGAGATGAACGGAACAAAGCTTGTGCTTGACTATACGGTGGAATCCGTTCTGCCGTGGGACACCGTCCATCCGGTCTGCTATGAGGTGTGCACGCAGCTCATCCGGGATGAAAAGGTGCTGGATGAAAACGTGACGGTCACGGGCTTTCGGCATGCCGAGTTTAAGGCGGACGGTTTTTATCTGAACGGTAAAAAAGTAAAGCTTCGCGGACTCAACCGCCATCAGAGCTATCCGTATGTGGGCTATGCCATGCCGGAATCCATGCAGCGGATGGATGCGGATATTTTAAAATACGAGCTTGGCGTCAATGCCGTGCGGACATCCCATTACCCGCAGTCCCATTACTTTATTGACCAGTGTGACAGAATCGGACTTCTGGTATTTATGGAGATTCCGGGATGGCAGCACATCGGTGATGAGGCGTGGAAGGATCAGGCGGTTATAAATGTGCGCGATATGGTGATGCAGTACCGCAATCACACGTCCATCATTCTCTGGGGCGTGCGCATCAACGAGTCGCAGGACGATGATGATTTTTACCGCAGGACGAACGCAGTGGCGCACGAACTCGATCCCTCCAGACCGACGGGCGGTGTGCGGGCGCACAAAAAGAGCAGTTTTCTGGAGGATGTCTACACTTACAATGATTTTGTGCATGACGGCACGAACCAGGGATGTGAGAAAAAGGCGGCGGTGACATCCGATCCGAAAAAGCCGTATCTGATCAGCGAGTACAACGGACATATGTATCCGACCAAGGCATTCGACTGGGAGGAACACCGCGCGGAACATGCGCTGCGGCATGTGCGGGTGCTCGACGCTGCGGCAGCGGAGGGCGACATTGCGGGAAGCTTCGGCTGGTGTATGTTTGACTACAACACACACAAGGATTTCGGCAGCGGAGACCGCATCTGTTACCACGGCGTGATGGATATGTTCCGCAATCCGAAGCTGGCGGCGAAGGTCTATGAATGCCAGCAGGAGGAGCATACGGTTCTGGAACTGAGTTCTTCCATGGACATAGGGGAGCACCCGGGCTGCAACCGCGGCGAGACCTACATTTTTACCAACGCAGACAGTGTGCGGATGTACAAAAACGACCATTTTATCAAGGAATACAAAAGAGAGGATTCCCCGTGGAAACATCTGCCGCACGGACCGCTCGTGGTCGACGATTATATCGGAGACGCGATCGAGAAGGGCGAACATTTTACACCGGCGCAGGGAAAGGGAATCAAGGATGCGTTGAATGCGACCGCACGCTACGGACTGTCGCATCTTCCGAAATCCGTGTATGTGACGGCGCTTAAGATGCTGCTCATTTATCACATGAAGCCGACCGATGCGGTGGTGCTCTATAACCGCTATATCGGAGACTGGGGCGGTACTTCCACGACATACCGGTTTGAGGCGGTGTCGGACGGCGGCGTGACCGCGGAACTTATCAAAAAGCCGATGACAAAGGTTGTACTTTTTGCACGGGCGGATCATACGGGACTTCAGGAGAAAAGCACCTACGATGTGGCAGCCGTCCGGCTTGAGGCGAGGGACGAATACGGCAATCTGCTAAGCTTCTTTAATGAGCCGGTAAGCTTTGAGGTGAGCGGACCGGTGGAGCTGATCGGACCGTCCGTCATCTCGTTGGAGGGCGGAATGGGCGGCACTTACATAAAGACGACGGGTGAGAGCGGTGAGGCACGGCTTGTCATCCGGAATGCACAGACCGAACCGGTAGAACTGCACTTTGCGGCAGCGGCAGAGCGACAGAGATTGTAAGAGAAGAGAGGGAACACAGGCAATGGAAGAAAAATCAAAAGTTATTTTTGGCAATCCGATGCCGGATAAGGTATACCGGAAAGCGGTAAAGTCGAAAAAGAAATATGCAAAAAAATTCGGGGACGATGCAGGGGCAGATTATCCTGCAATCGTGAAGAAGAATGAATACATCGGCGATATGCTGGGCGTACATGACATCCGTGTGGGAGAGACGGGAGAAAACGTGGGATTTGACACGGAAAAGGGAATCATCGTCGGCAACATCCGCATGGGATTCGGACATTACCGCATTTCCATGGCGATCGCATCTGCGGCACATTCCATGGGCTATGTACCGTACTGGATGGACTTGAATTCCTACCCGCAGACGACCTGCACAAAAGTTATTGGTGCGCAGAATGATCTGTATTCCCTGGGATCAAGACTTTCCCAGAAGAGCAGACTGTTTAACCGTCTGGTCTGGGAGCCGATGAACTATGAAGGCTTCCGGAAGCTTTCCTACAATGCCGCGGACCAGAAAAATGCGGAACTGATGGCTCCGGTCTATGCGAATGTGCCGAAGGAGCTTCCGGTGGTGGCGACACATGTGTGGCCTGCGCAGGCTGCAATCCATGCGGGAATGAAGCATGTGGTCAACGCGATCCCGGACAACTGGCCGATGGCGCTGCATTTATCGGAGGGAAGCATTCACACCGTGCAGACACATTACGCCTACCAGGGTTACCGCATTTTAAACGGCATGCAGGGAGCCGACGTTCTTCGCCCGATGCCGAAGGAGGATCTGATCTATACGGGACATTACATCGACCATGAGCTGGTGAGCAACATCGAGGCGGACTGTGAGGCGAGACGGGCGCGCAAGAGAGAGAAAAAGCCGGTGCGTTTCCTTCTCACGATCGGAGGCGCGGGAGCACAGAGAGAGATTTTTGCTTCCATCATCAAACATCTGCTCCCTGCGATTCGGGACGGCAGAGCCGCACTGTATGTGAATGTCGGCGATTACCGCAATGTCTGGGAGGAATTGCTCGGCGAGATCCCGGGAATGAAGAATTTCGCAACGGAGCATTTTAATAACTGGAAGGATACGACAGAGTTTGCCGCACAGGCACTTACCGGTGAGGTAAGCGGCATCCACGGCTTCTGGCATGAGAATATTTTCGAGGCAGTCTACTGCACGAACCTTCTGATGAGAAGCTGCGATGTGCTTGTGACAAAGCCGAGCGAGCTGGCATTCTACCCGGTGCCGAAGCTGTTTATCAAGCGTGTCGGCGGGCATGAGCAGTGGGGTGCCATCCACTCCGCAGAGATCGGGGACGGTACGTTAGAGTGCAGAGATATTCCGCACACGGTACAGATGCTGGATCTGTTCTTAAGCGAGGACACGCTGCTTAACGATATGTGCGACTGCATCGAGAAGAACAAGGCAGCAGGAATTTACGACGGAGCCTACCGTGTGGTAGAGCTTGCGATGGAGAAGAGATAAGGGGAGCGCGAAGGCGCAGAATTGGAGGATCACATGAAATTGACAGGAAAAGAAAAAGTCTCCTACGGACTTGGAGCAGTCGGAAAAGACATGGTGTACATGCTTTCCGCAAGTTACATACTGTATTATTATCAGGATATTCTCGGGGTGAGCGCGTTTGCCATGGGCGTGATTTTACTTGCAGCGCGTGTGTTTGACGCGTTCAACGATCCGATTATGGGCGTGGTTGTCGCCAAGACAAGGACAAGATGGGGAAAATTCCGTCCGTGGCTTTTCATCGGAACGATTTTAAATGCCATCATGCTCTACCTGATGTTTTCTGCACCGCCGGCACTCGACGGAGGCGGTCTGGTGGCCTATGCAGCAGTCACCTATGTACTCTGGGGTGTGACGTACACGATGATGGATATCCCTTACTGGTCAATGATTCCGGCGTTTACCGAGGGCGGCAAAGAGCGTGAGGGACTTTCCACGATGGCGCGCTCCTGTGCGGGCGTCGGCTCTGCCATCATCACAATCATCACGATGTTATGCGTATACCGTCTCGGCGGCGGGGATGAGCGCGTGGGATTCAAGTGGTTTGCACTGATTATTGCGATTTTATTTGTGCTCTTTACGACGATCACCTGCGTCAATGTCAAGGAAAAATCCACCGTCAATGTGGATTCCCCGTCCGTGGGACAGATGTTCCGCGCACTGATTCAGAACGATCAGGCGATGACGGTCGTGATCACCATTGTTCTAATCAACTGTGCGGTCTATACAACCTCAAACCTTGTCATCTATTTCTTTAAATACGATTTCGGCGGCGAGGGCTGGTACAACAGCTACACCCTGTTTAATACGTTCGGCGGAGCGGTACAGATTCTGTCCATGATGATCTTATTCCCGCTGCTGCGCAAATTCATGGGAACCATCCAGGTGTTCTACACGGGATTTGCCATGGCGATCATCGGTTATGTGGTGCTTTTGGTACTGGCATTCACCAATATGTCCAATGTGGTACTGCTGTTTATCCCGGGCTTCTTCATCTTTGGGGCAAACGGTGTGCTGACGGTGCTGACGACGGTGTTTCTCGCCAATACCGTGGACTATGGACAGCTGAAAAATCACAGACGTGACGAGAGCGTGATCTTTTCCATGCAGACCTTCGTGGTCAAACTGGCGAGTGGCGTGGCGGCACTGATTGCATCCATCTGCTTACAGATCTGCAATCTGAGCAACGATACGACAGATACCGCAGCAGTTGCGACGGCTGCCGCATCTTCGGTGGTCGGACTGCGCATGACGATGACGATTCTCCCGATGATCTGCCTTCTGTGCGGCATTTTCATTTTCCACAAAAAGTATATTCTGACGGAGGAGAAGGTTGCCGAGATCGCAGAGCAGGTCAAGAAAGGGGCATACTAAATGATAAAAGCGGACGGACATATTTTTGTGCTGGAGACGGCACACACGACATACTGTTTCCGGAGAATGGAGACAGGACATTTGGAACATCTGTATTACGGAAGACGCCTGACTCTGCCGGAGCATCCGGCGGAGTGTGATGTTGCTCCGCTGGTGGAGAAGCATACATTTGCGCCGGGAAATACAAATCTCTGCGACGGGGAGCATCCGGCGTTCTCCCTGGAGGATATGCGGCTTGAGATGTCCTCCTACGGAAAAGGGGACATCCGCGAACCGTTTGTGGAGATCGTGCACGCGGACGGAAGCACCACTTCGGACTTTCGATATGAAAGTTATGAGATCATGGAAAAGACGGCGGAGACAGAAAACGGAGATCTCCCGGGAGCTTACGATGAGAAAGGGGAGGCGCAGCGTCTCAGCGTAAGGCTGCGCGACCACTCCTATGATCTTGTTCTGGAACTTCATTATGATGTCTACGCAGAGTGCGATGCGATTGTGCGAAGCGCCGTTCTCTTCAATGAGAGCGGGGAGACGGTCCGTCTGAACCGCCTGATGAGCACCCAGATCGACTTTGATCCGGCAGAGTATGTGTTCACAACCTTTACCGGTGCGTGGGCGAGGGAGATGCACCGTTCCGATACGCGCATGGAGGCGGGAAAACATGTCAATGCGTCCTACACGGGAACCTCCTCCAGCCGTGCCAACCCGTTTGTCATGATTGCAAAGACGGATACGACGGAGGATACCGGAGAGTGTTACGGATGCAACCTCATCTACAGCGGCAACCACTATGAGGCGGCGGAAGTGAGCGGCTACGGCAAGATGCGCCTGACTGCCGGCATCAATCCGCAGTCATTTTCCTGGCTGCTGGCTCCGGGGGAAAATTTTGTGGCGCCGGAGGCAGTCATGGCATATTCCTGCGATGGCTACAACGGCATGAGCCAGTGCATGCACGCATTTGTGCGGGAGCACATCGTGCGTGGAGCGTTTAAGCACAAGGTGCGTCCGGTGCTGTTAAACAGTTGGGAGGCAGCCTATTTTGACATCAATGAGAGAAAGCTGCTTGCTCTGGCGAAGAAGGCAAAGGAAGCCGGCGTGGAGCTTTTTGTGATGGACGACGGCTGGTTCGGCGAGCGCAATGATGACGCACATTCCCTGGGAGACTGGGAAGTCAACGAGAAGAAGCTTCCGGGAGGTCTTGCGGGACTCGGAAGAAAGATCAAGGCGCTCGGGCTGGATTTCGGTATCTGGGTGGAGCCGGAGATGGTGAATGTGAACAGTCACCTCTACCAGGCACATCCGGACTGGACGATCGAGATTCCGGGAAAACCGCACGCGGAGGGACGCAACCAGCGCATCCTGGATCTTACGAGAACAGAAGTGCAGGACTATATTATTGAGACGATGACAAAGGTATTTTCCTCGGCGGAGATCTCCTATGTCAAATGGGATATGAACCGGACGTTTACGGATTACTATTCCGGAGCGCTTCCGCCGGAGCGGCAGGGAGAGGTGGCACACCGCTATGTGCTGGGACTGTACCGCTGCATGAGAGAACTTACCGCGCGTTTTCCAGATATTCTCTTTGAGGGATGCTCTGCAGGCGGCAACCGGTTTGATCTCGGAATTTTATCCTATTTTCCGCAGATCTGGGCGTCCGATGACACGGATGCGCTCTGCCGGGCAGAGATCCAGACCGGCTATTCCTACGGCTATCCGATGTCCGTTGTGAGCGCCCATGTGTCGGCGTGCCCGAACCACCAGACGCTCCGCGTGACGCCGCTTGAGACACGGTTCGCTGTGGCAGCGTTCGGTATCTGCGGCTATGAGTGCAATTTCTGCGATCTGTCCCGCGAGGATTTTGCGGCGGTAAAGGCACAGATTGCACTGTACAAACAGTGGCGGGAGGTATTACAGAAGGGACGTTTTTACCGCGGACGCACATTCGGAGAGGGGGCACATGAAAGTGCACTCTCCCAGAGCGTGGGGAACCAGATGGAGTGGACCTGCGTCTCGGAAGACCAGACCCGCGCGGTGGGGATGCTGATGCAGAAGCTGGTCGTACCGAATACCCAGTATCACAGCTATCACGCAAAGGGATTAAAACCCGATGCGCGGTATCATTTCTATAACCGCAGCTTAAAATACAATATCAAGGATTTCGGGGATCTGGTCAATACTGTCTCACCGGTACACATCAGGCAGGATTCGCTGGCGCTGGATCTGATCGCCAGATTTAAGAAGATGGACGGGGAGATCGAGGATTGCCATGCAGCCGGAGATATGTTAATGTATCATGGAGTGAAGCTTAAACAGGCGTTCGGCGGAACCGGATACAACAATGAGGTGCGGTATTTTCAGGATTTCGCTGCGCGCATGTATTTTATGGAAGAGGAAAAAGAACATGCAGACAGCGGGGAAGCAGAAGAAAAGAGAGAGATAGCAGCAGCAGAATCAGAAGCGGGGCAGCGGCACTTTGTGCGGCCCTGCTTCTTTTGCTGTCGGGATGCGGAGCGGCATCGGACGGGCAGGCGGTAAGGCAGCAGGCAGCACTGTCCGGGGGAGCCTTGCAGGACGGGCAGATGTCGGAGCAGCAGATGGCAGAGCAGCAGGAGAACGGAGAAGCATCGACGGCAGGGACGGAAGGACAGAGAGAAGAGCAGATGCCGGACGGAACGCTGTCGGTGACGTTTTTGGATGTCGGTCAGGGCAATGCCGTTTTAGTGGAGCAGGGCGGAGCGTATATGCTGATCGACGGCGGCAACAGAGACTATTCCTCGTTTGTGGTAAGTTACCTGAAGGAACAGGGGGTGGAGGAACTCGCCTACGTGATCGCCTCCCACTATGATGCGGATCACTTAAACGGTGTGGTCGGCGCTCTGCATGCATTTTCCTGCGGGCAGGTGCTTGCTCCCGATTATGTGACGGATACCAGAGTCTATGAGTCGTTTGAGCGCGTGATAAAGGAGCAGGATATTGCACTTGCCTACCCGGCAGTGGGAGACACTTACACGCTTGGCGATGCCTCTTTTACGGTGGTCTGCCCAAAAGCCTATGATCCGAAGGAGGATAATGATAATTCCGTCGGAATCCGCCTTGTGTACGGCAACACCAGCTTTTTAATCTGCGGTGACGCCGGAAAAGCCGAAGAGCAGGCGATGCTTGACTCCGGCGTGACGTTGGATTCGGATGTGTATCTGGCAAGTCATCACGGGAGTGAAGGGTCTTCCTCCGAAGCGTTTATGCGCGCCGTGTCGCCGACGGCGGTCGTGATCAGTGCGGGCGCGTGGAACTCCTACGGCCATCCGACGCGCACGGTACTAAACCGGGTGAAGGCGTGCGGGGCAGCGCTCTACCGGACGGATCTGCAGGGGACCATCACGGTCACAAGTGACGGAAACTCTCTTAGCTGGAGCGTGGACGCGACGCAGGATTACCGGGACGGGGATGAGGTCGCGGCAGGTGCTGCGGACACCACGGGAACATCCGGGACGGCAGGAGCTGGGGTAACAGATGCGGCGGCAGGCAGCACAGACACCACGGGAACATCCGGGACGGCAGATACCGCAGACAGCGCGGCGCAGGCATCCGTGGCGGCAGATACCGCAGGAAGCGCGGCACAGGCATCCGGGAGGAGAGACTGCCGCGGGCGGCACAGCGGACGTGACAGGAGAATACGTGCTCAACACGAACACAAAGAAGTTTCACCGGCCATCCTGCTCGAGTGTCGCGCAGATGTCGCCGGAAAACAAGGCGGCGTTCTCCGGAAGCAGGGAGGAACTGATTGCAGCCGGATATGATCCGTGCAAGAGATGTAATCCCTGACGGAATTCTGTCTGTACAACAGATGATAAGAGAAATGCAACGATTTTTAACAGAAAGCATAAAAAATGGAATGGAAAAAGACCGGTTGTATGCGTTTGGTGAAAAAGCTGCGCTGCCCGTTCTTTTTCTGCTTGTGATTCCCGTTTGGGGAGCTGCCCAGATCTTGAATACGCCGGTGATCTGTGTGTATCGTTTCGGAATATACGGCATCTGCTTCCTTCTGGGCTACTATGTCTTTTCTCATGAAAAAGTGACCGACCGGCTGGCGTGCGTGAGCGTCCCGCTTGCAGCCGCGGCTGTGGTGTTGGCAGTTTTTTATGTGCGGTATTATTTTGGGGAAAATTATGCAGAGGAGCCGGTGGTAAACAGTCCGTTTTCCATTTTGTATGGCTGGACGGTGTGTCTGGCAGTCCTGGGAGGAATGAAGCGCTGGGGCAACCGTACGTCGCGAAAGACGGAGTGGCTTTCTAAAAAGAGCTACGGACTGTATCTGTTCCACTATCTGGCACTCTCGGCGGCGGCATATTTTCTGGACCGGTACACCAAAGTTACGGGGGGTTGCAGCCTACCTTTTGTCGGGAATTGCAGCCTATGCGGGCGGCTATCTTCTCTATGAGCTGATAAAAAGAATTCCGGTCATAAGATGGTGTGTGATTGGAGAGAAAAAGGAGAGAAAACATGTTCAAGGATAATCTGATGATGCTGCGGAAGATGCGTGGAATGACGCAGGAGGAACTGGCGGAGAAGATTGATGTGTCCAGGCAGACACTTTCCAAATACGAGACGGGAGAGTCCCTCCCGGATGTGGAGAAGAGCCGGCTGATCGCGGAGGTGCTTGATGTGACGCTGGATGAACTGGTCAATTATGAGGGCGGGGAGACGCGCCTGCCGTTTCCGCCGAAGGGAAAGCATGCGTTTGGAATGGTGAAGGTCGGTGAAAAAGGGCAGATTGTGATCCCAGCAAAGGCGAGGAAAATTTTTGACATAAAGCCGGGGATGTATTGATGGTTCTGGGAGATGAAGAACGGGGAATCGCGCTGTTAAAGGAGCAGGATTTTATGGCGATGGTGCAGGCAATGCGGCATATGGAGACGCAAAATTGCGCAATCCGGTGCGCAGAGGATTGCAATATGTAAAATAACACAGGCGAGACCTTCCAGAGCGCAGGTCGGAAGTATTTTATTTGCGCTGGCGTCGGTGATTTATGTGCTTGGTTTTTTGCGGAACTTTTTTGGTCATCCGGTTTTGCCGCATTGCCACTGCCAAAAATCATTTACTGGTTTGAGTCGGCATTTTCGGTGTTCTCCATGTATCTGTTGTTTACCACGGAAGAGCTGGATGCTGTGCGCGCTATATGGAATTCGATGAGATTCTGCGCGGACACGGGCAGCGGGTGCCGATCAGGAACGGTGCCGGCACCAAGGAAGCAGAGATTCAGAAGTACGCAAAGAAAGTTGCGGCGCTGTACAAGGAGAAGATTGCCCTGCTCCCGGATCACGTAAAGTCTTCCATGTCCATCGGTGCGGTGGTTGTTGACATCGGGAAGCATAATACCGCAAGAGATACGTTTGAGCAGGTTTACCGCAGCGCAGAGACGGTGTGACGCACGGCGCATCAGAGCAGTATTTTTGATCTGCGCAGCAGAAGGAAGCCCAGAATTCCGGTGAGAACATCGGAGACTGCCTGCGCAAGCAGAATTCCCATGTAGCCGAACAGGGAAGAAAAGAGCAGCATACACAACACGAGCAGCACGCCCTGGCGGCTGATGGACATCAGAAAAGCGGGAAGCGCCATGCCGGCTGCCTGGAATAGTGTGGTGAAGACTAAGATCATGCCGATCACAGGGGCGGTAATCATGAGACAACGGAGCATCAGGGCGCCGGAGGCCACGATGATGTCATCCTGCATGAAGATGCGGATGATGGGCGGAGCAAAAATACAGGCGGCGGCTGTGAAAACGAGCGCAATGAGAAGCTGCACGAGCAGATCAAAATGCAGAAACTGTTTCAGGCGTTCGCGGTTGTCTGCACCGTAGCAGTAGCCAAGGAGCGGCTGCGCGCCGAAGGCGAACCCGACCAGAATCAGCATGGTGATCATGTTGACTTTTAAGGCAATGCCAAGAGCGGCAACTTTATCAGAACCGTAAGGTAACAGAAAACGGTTAGTGAGGAGTACCGCAAAGCTCTGCATCAGGTTCGTGATGGAAGCCGGAATTCCGATCAGCAGAATGTCACGGACATGATCGGATGAAATATCCATTTCGCGGCAGGACATCGACAGATGCCCTGCCTTTTTGAATACAACCCACACGAGATAGCAGTCGGCAAGCAGATTGCTCAGGATGGTGGCAAAGTGCGGCGCCGCCGGCACCCATATGCAGAGAGAAGATGAAAATGGGATCTAAAAATATTAAACACAGCCCCGATGACGGAACCAATCATGGCATCATTTGCCAGACCTTCTGTGCGGAGCAGATTCCCCGGGACAATATTAAAGATAATGGCAGGGCAGCCGAGAACCAGAAAGCGGTAATAGGCGCCGGCATAGGCGATGGTATCGTCCCTGGCACCCAGAAGATGCAGAATGGGTGTCTGAAAAAGCAGCATCAGAACGGCAACAGCAATGCCGAAGAAGATGGAGCCGAGAAGGCAGAAAGCACTGATCCGCCGCGCGGTGTCATAATCTTTTTTCCCGAAAAGTCTTGAGATGGCGGAACTTCCGCCAAGCCCGAAAATATCACCGAATGCAATCATGAGACTGAACACCGGGGCGCAGAGAGAGACGCCGGCGACGAGGCTGGTGTTCTGGGTCTTTGCAATAAACCATGTGTCGACCATATTGTATACAAGGCTGATGACCATGCCGAACACCACAGGCAGAGCCATCTTGAAATAGGCTTTCGGTACGGGCATTGTTTCAAATACATCATTGTTCATCTGAGAGCTCCTCCATTTCCTGTAACAGGATCAATGCTTAAAGTATATCATATTGATAGAAAAAGGTGACGGGAAAATAAAAAACTTCTTGACATTGCCACATTAGTGCGATAAACTACTGACAAATAAATGAGAAATCGTTGAGCAAAAGGAGTACACTGTACGATTCTTCACAGAGAGCCTGGGGCGGTGGGAGCAGGCAGGATAGTATGGATGGAATGGATTTGCGAGAGCAAAGTGAAAGGCGGATAACAGCAGCCGAGTAGCGGAAGCCGTGTCCTCACGTTACAGGGGTACGATATAGAGAACATCTGTATCTGAGAGTCTATACATGATTGGTGGCGGATATTTCCAGTTTGGAGGTATCCGCTTTTTGTATCTTCTGTCAGATGAGTCCGGTGAGGACGGCTGATAAAAAGAGAGAAGCTAAGCATGGCAAGAGAAGAAGGGTGGCACCACGAGACATTCGTCCCTGATCCGGTTTACCGGGTCAGGGATTTTTTTTAATTCATGGGAAATTACGTCCAATGAATTAAAAAGCCCTCCGGTCAGGATTCTTTCTTGATGGGACGCATTTTCTATGAATTAAAAGAAGAAAGAGGAGGATTTATGAAGCGCATCTATAAGGTCTACAAGAAAACAGTCAGCATTGTGAACGAGACGCCGACGGCGATGTACGAGAATCTGGTCGGAAGCAGAAAGGGATTTCTGCTCGAGAGCTATGACAAGAACTATGACCGGTATACGTTTTTGGGGGAACCGGAGGAACTGATCTCCTCGGAGGGGGAGTCGCTTGTCATCACAAAAAAGAGTGGGGAGCGCGAGGTGCGCAGGGGCAATCCGTTAGCGCTGTTAAAAGAATATTATGACGAATTTGAGATTCATAAGGAGAATGACGAACTGAATTTTTCTGGCGGACTGGTGGGCAATGTCAGCTATGATTTTATCCGCTACTCGGAAAAACTGCTGGAGAAGAATCCGGATGAGATCGGGATTGAGACGATTCAGCTGATGTTGATGAAAGCGTTTATCGTGATGGACTATGTGGCGGAGACGCTGACCGCGGTTGTCTTAGAGGAGGAGACGGAGGAAGGAGAAAGCGTGCCGGCGTGACGGCGGAAGAGCTGATCCGGCGCGCCATGCATCCGGAGCAGATAGAGGGAGGATGTGACAGCAGGTGTGAAGAGAACACCGGGCACGGGATGAAAGAGGCGGCGCAGCCGGAGGGCGGAAAAAAGGGACGGTGTCATCCGTAAAAAGTCGGATACGCTTGCCGCTTACAGCGCGAAGGTGGAGAAGATCAGACACTATATCAGAGAAGGACATATCTTTCAGACGGTGCTCTCCCAGCGCTGGACGGTGGAGACCGGACGCGACGGTTTTTCTCTCTATAAGGAGCTTCGCGAGTTGAATCCGTCGCCGTATCTTTATTACTTCAGTTCGGTGATTTTGAGGTGATCGGAAGTTCGCCGGAGATGTTAGTAAAACAGCAGGGCAAGCGTGTGTTTACCTGCCCGATCGCAGGGACCAGACCGAGAGGAAAGACAGTGGAGGAGGATGAAGCACTCCACAGAGAACTTCTGGCAGATGAGAAAGAGCGTGCCGAGCATGTGATGCTGGTGGATCTGGCGCGAAACGATATGGGGCGCATCTCGGAATTCGGAACAGTCAAGGTCACGGATTTTATGAATGTGCGGAATTATTCCCATGTCATGCACATCGTATCCATGGTGGAGGGAAGGAAAAAGGGCAGCTATCATCCGTTTGATCTGCTGGCATCCTTCCTGCCGGCTGGAACGTTAAGCGGTGCACCAAAGATCCGGGCAATGGAGATCATTGAGGAATTGGAGGAGGTACGGCGCGGGCTCTACGGCGGTGCGACCGGTTATGTCGATTTTTCCGGCGATATGGATTTCTGCATCACGATCCGCACGATGATCAAGAAGGGCAGAGAGGTCTATCTGCAGGCGGGCGCGGGAATCGTCGCGGACTCCGTGCCGGAAAAAGAATATCAGGAATGCTGCAACAAAGTGATGGCGCTTGCAAGAACACTTCTGGAGGAGGAAAGCTTATGATTCTTTTGATTGACAACTATGATTCCTTTACCTATAACCTCTATCAATATATCGGAACCTTCACGCCGGACATCCGGGTGGTGCGCAACGATGCCATTACGATCGGGGAGATAGAAGATATGCAGCCGGAGCGCATTGTGCTCTCCCCGGGTCCCAAAAGTCCGAAAGAGGCGGGAATCTGCATGGATGTCGTAAAACATTTCTACAATAAAATACCGATTCTTGGCATCTGTCTCGGACATCAGTGCATCGGTGAGGCGTTCGGAGGAACCGTGAGTTATGCGAAGACATTATTCCACGGAAAACAGTCCGAAGTCACACACTGCCTGGACGGTGTTTTTACCGGGATCGACACGCCGGTTAAGGTGGCAAGGTATCATTCCCTGGCGGTGCTAAGAGACGATCTGCCGGAGTGTTTAAAAGTCACCGCGCAGACCGCGGACGGCGAGATTATGGCGATGCGGCACAAAGAGTATCCGGTGGTCGGTCTTCAGTTCCACCCCGAGTCCATCTACACGGAACACGGAAAGCGGATGATCGAGAATTTCCTGTCGGGTGTCATTTAAGGGAGGAGCAGCGTATGATACTGGATCAGATTGTGAGTGATAAAAAAAGAAGACTGCCGGAGCATAAGAGACGGATACCGGAGCAGGAGATGCGAAAGCTGGCGGAGGTATATGAGGGCAGTCATCACGATTTTAAGGGAGCGCTTGAGGGAGATGTCATTTCCGTCATTGGAGAGTTCAAAAAGGCGTCCCCAAGTCTAGGGAAAATTAAAAGCAAAATTAACTTGCTGGATAGAATTACAGAATACAATGCTTCTGTGGATGCAATCTCCTGCCTGACGGAGGAGGATCACTTTGACGGCAGCACGGCGTATCTAAAACAGATCCGGCAGATGACAGATCTTCCGATCCTGCGCAAGGATTTCATGATTGACCCGTACCAGTTCTATGAGGCACGTGCAATCGGCGCGGATGCGGTGCTTCTCATTGCGGCAATCTTAGACGATGTGCAGATGCATGGATTCTACCAGCTTGCAGGGGAACTGGGGCTGGATGCGTTAGTCGAGGTACACGACGAGGCGGAGATGGAGCGGGCGTTAAAGCTGGATGCAAAGATCATCGGCGTCAATAACCGCAATCTGAAGGATTTTTCCATTGACCTGCAAACAACGGAGCGATTAAGCCGCATGGTGCCGCAGGAGAAAATTCTGGTGGCGGAAAGCGGCATTGTATCGGATGAGGATGTGGAGTTCTTAAAAGCATGCGGTGTGAATGCATTTCTGATCGGGAGAGCCTTTATGGAGGCGGAGCACCCGGGAGAGGTGGCAGCGCGCTGGAAGCAGCGGTAGGGAGGATGGACATTGACGAAGATCAAGATCTGCGGCATCACAGGAGAGGATGAGATAGCAACGCTCAATGAGACCGGTGTGGATTACGCCGGATTCGTGCTGTACGAGAAAAGTAAACGTTATGTCACAGTGCAGAAAGCAAGACAACTATTTGGAAAATTAAATAAAGGTATAAGAAAAGTAGCCGTGACGGTCGCGCCGGAGAGAGCGTTGATTGAGGACATCGGGCGGGCAGGATTTGATCTGCTGCAGGTGCATGGTGTGGACGCCACAGAGGCGGAGCGGATCGCAGCACAGACGAAGCTGCCGGTGTGGCTGGCGGTCAACCTTCGTGATCCTGCCGAGGTTCGCCGATGGCGCCGGGAAGAATATCACCGGATTGCCGGGGTTGTGATCGATGCCGGAGCGTACGGCAGCGGAAAGACATTCGGCTGGGAACAGAACGGACAGGATGAGATGTGCTGTGCCGTGCGTGCGTTCCGGGAGGAACTGCTGGCAGAGGGGCGTACTTTTGTGCTGGCAGGCGGACTTAACGCAGAGAATGTGGCGGAGGGAATCAGAATCTTTGCCCCCGATGTCGCAGATGTCAGCAGCGGCGTGGAAACGCTGTGCGACGGAACGAGGGCAAAAAGTATAATCAGGATTAAAAAATTTAAGAAAGCCGTGCAAAAAACAGAAGGCATCTGAACAGGAAGAAGGAGCGGCGGAACGTGATCAGGAAAGGAAAGACGAGACATGAACAGGAAAGCATATTACGGAGCATTTGGCGGACAGTATGTGGCGGAGTCGCTGATGAATACCCTGGAGGAACTGGATGCGGCATTTGAGGAAGCAATCCGCGATCCGGAATTTCTCAAACAATACCACTATTATCTGGAACAGTATGTCGGGAGAGAGACCCCGCTGTATTACGCGGAGCGTCTCAGTGAAAAGTACGGCATGAAAATATACTTAAAGCGCGAGGATTTAAATCACACCGGCGCACACAAGATTAACAATGTGATCGGACAGATCCTGCTGGCGAAGCGCATGGGCAAGAAAAAGGTGATCGCAGAGACCGGAGCGGGGCAGCACGGCGTGGCGACGGCGACCGGTGCGGCACTTTTTGATATGGAGTGTACGGTCTATATGGGAGCCGAGGATATCAAAAGACAGTCGTTAAACGTGATGCGCATGGAGATGCTCGGCGCGAAGGTTGTCAGTGTCACATCGGGAGCAATACACTAAAGGATGCGACCAACGAGGCGATCCGTACCTGGGCAAAGACGGCGGAGGATACCTTTTACATCATCGGTTCTGCTGTGGGACCGTATCCGTATCCGAAGATGGTGAAAGAGTTTCAGAGCGTCATCGGCCGCGAGGCGAAAAAACAGATCCTTGCGGCGGAGGGAAAGCTTCCGGATGTCGTGATGGCGTGTGTGGGAGGCGGCTCGAACTCCATCGGCATGTTTGCGGATTTTATTGAAGAGAAGGGGGTAAAGCTGATCGGCGTGGAGGCAGCCGGAAAGGGAATCGAGACCGGGGAACACGCGTCGGCGATGGCGCTTGGCGAGCCGGGAGTTCTGCACGGCATGCGTTCCTATCTGCTGCAGGATGCGGACGGCAATGTCCAGCTTGCGCATTCCATCTCAGCAGGGCTGGATTATCCGGGCGTCGGTCCGGAGCACGCGTATTTAAAGGAGTGCGGACGCGCACGATATGTGGCAATCCGGGATGATGAGGCGATGGATGCGCTGATGGAGCTGTGCAGACTGGAGGGAATCATTCCTGCGATCGAGAGCGCCCATGCAGTCGCCTATGCGATGAAGTACGCGAGGGAGCGCAAAGAGGCGGTCGGTGAGAAGCAGGCGGCAGAGGAGACCATGGTCATCTGTCTGTCGGGCCGCGGCGACAAGGATGTCAATACGATCGCAGATTATCTTGCAGGAAAAGGATATTTAAATTAAGCCGGGAAGTTGTCCGGCGAGGGAGGATATGACAAGATATGAATCGAATAGAAGCGCGTATGAACGCCTGCAGCAAAAAGCAGGAGAAAGCATTTATTACTTATATTACCGCGGGACTGCCGGATCTGGCAGCCACAAAAGAAATCATCCGGGCGCAGGAGCGCGGCGGCTGCGACGTGATTGAGCTTGGCGTGCCGTTTTCCGATCCGCTGGCGGACGGACCGGTCATCCAGGACGCATCGTACCGTGCAATCTGCGGCGGGGTGAATGTGAAGAAGATTTTTGCAATGATGCAGGAACTGCGCACGGAGGGTGTGACGGTCCCGATCATCTTCATGATGTATTACAACACGATCCTGCACTACGGCGTGGAAGCGTTTGTAAAAAGATGCAATGAGGCGGGGGTGGACGGACTGATCGTTCCGGATCTGCCGTTTGAGGAGCAGGAGGAACTTATGACAGCGCTAGATGCATCGGAGGATACGATCTTAATCCAGCTCGTGTCGCCAGTGTCCGGGGCGCGGATTCCAAAGATTCTCGCCGGAGCGCGGGGGTTCGTCTACTGTGTATCGTCCATGGGTGTCACGGGGCAGGGAGCAGAGTTCCATAAGGAGGTAAGAAGCTATCTTACCTCGGTACGGGAAGCGACGGATCTGCCGGTGATGATGGGCTTTGGCATCCGGACGGCGGCGGATGTCCTGCCGCTTGCGGATCTGATCGACGGAGCGATCGTCGGAAGTTATTTTATCAGGCTGTTGGAGGAGCAGGGCTTTGCGCCGGAGGCGGCGGAGACATACTGCCGGACCTTTAAAAAGGAACTGAACGCATAGAGGGGGAAAAAGGGATGAAAGAATATATTGCAAAGGTTGCTGAGGGAGAGAATCTGACTGAGGAAGAAGCAAAAGGGGCGATGGACATCATGTTAAGCGGTGATGCGACGCAGGCGCAGATCGCGGCGTTTCTGGCGCTGGAGCGCGTGAAGGGCGAGACGCTGGATGAACTGGCAGGATTTGCGGTGGTGCTCCGCGACAAGGCTGAGACGATTTCCCCGAAAGTTGACAATTATATCGATCTGGTGGGAACCGGCGGAGACCGCACATTTACCTTTAACGTGTCCACTACGTCGGCGTTCGTGGTGGCTGCGGCGGGACTTCCGGTGGCAAAACACGGAAACCGCTCCATCTCGTCGAAATCGGGCGCTGGGGATGTGTTAGAGGCGCTCGGCGTCAATATCATGGCAGATCCGAAGAAAGTGGAGGAGTGTGTGGAGAAGACCGGAATCGGTTTCATGTTTGCGCAGCTTTTTAACAAGTCCATGCGCTATGTCGGGCAGGCGCGCAGCGAGATGGGAATCCGTACCGTCTTTAATATCTTAGGACCGCTCGCTAATCCGTCCCGCGCAAAAAATATGGTGGTCGGTGTCTACAGTCCGTCACTCACGGAAAAGGTAGCGACGGCGATGAGCAGACTTGGGGTGGAGCGCGCGTATGTAGTCAGCGGTGAGGACAACATGGATGAGATTACGCTTACAGGAGCGACCACGGTATCCGAGATCCGGGATGGAGCGGTGACAACATTTACCATCACACCGGAGCAGTTCGGTATGAAGCGCGTATCGCTGGAGGAGCTGCGTGGCGGAAGCGGCGGGGAAAACGCAAAGATTACGAGAGCCATTCTGGACGGAACGGAGCGCGGCGCCAAGCGTGACATCGTTCTTTTGAACGCAGGTGCAACTCTTTATGTCGGAGGGGTTGCGGAATCTATGGAAGCGGGTGTAAAATTAGCGGCAGAGGCGATCGACAGCGGCGCGGCAGCACGGAAGCTGAAGGAGCTGGTTCGCGTCTCAAATACATAGAGAAAAGGAATCAGAAAGATGATACGGTTTAACAGTGATTACACAGAAGGATGCCATCCGGCGATCTTAGAGAGACTTGCGGCAACCAACATGGAACAGACCCCGGGATACGGGGAGGATGCATATTGTGCGGCAGCTGCGGAGCAGATAAAAGAGGCGTGCGCCGCACCGGAGGCAGCGGTGCATTTTCTGGTGGGAGGAACACAGACGAATGTGACAGTGATTTCGGCTGCATTAAGACACTATCAGGGTGTGATCACTGCGGTGACCGGACACATCAACGTACATGAGACGGGAGCACTGGAGTCCTGCGGACACAAGTGCCTTACGATCGAGACGGCGGACGGCAAACTGACAGCAGAACAGATTGCCGCATATACGGACGCGCATTATGCCGACGCAAGTTTTGAACACACGGTTCAGCCGAAGATGGTCTATATTTCCAATCCGACGGAGATTGGCACGATCTATAAAAAAGCGGAGCTGGAGGCGATCTATGATGTCTGCAAAGAGAGAGGGCTTTATCTGTTTTTAGACGGTGCAAGACTGGGCTACGGTCTTACATGCCGGGAAAATGATCTGACACTTGCCGATGTGGCGGCACTCACGGATGTCTTCTACATCGGAGGAACCAAGGTCGGAGCGCTCTTTGGCGAGGCGGTTGTGATCACAAACGAGGAATTGAAGCGCGATTTCCGTTACAATATGAAGCAGCGGGGCGGCATGCTGGCAAAAGGCAGACTGCTCGGCATCCAGTTCCTCACGCTATTCGAGGAGAAAAGGTATTTTGAGATCTCGGCGCATGCATCAAGGCTTGCGGAAAAGATCCATGATGAGCTAAAGGACATGGGCGTAAAATTTTATGTGGACTCGCCGTCGAACCAGCAGTTTGTGATTCTTCCGGATGCGGTGCTTGAAAAGTTAAAAGACGATTTTGCATTTGAATATCAAGCGCGTGTGGACGATACGCATAGCGCTGTCCGCATCTGTACCTGCTGGGCAACCAAAGAGGAAAACGTGGAGGCGCTTCTTGCTGCACTGAGGGATTATTACGATAGAACGGAGAGAGAGTATGCAGCAGAAGAAACGTATTTTATTACTGGCAACCGGAGGAACGATTGCGTCCAGAAAGTCGGATAACGGCTTAAAACCGCAGATTACACCGGAGGAGCTGATCGAGTATATTCCGCAGGTAAAAGAGATCTGCGATGTCGAGGCGGTTCAGCTTTTAAATCTGGACAGCACCAACATGGAGCCGTCACACTGGAAACTCATGGTTCATGCGATTTGGGAGCACTACGACGATTTTGACGGATTCGTGATTGCCCATGGGACAGATACGATGGCGTACACGGCAGCGGCGCTTTCCTATATGGTGCAGAACACGAAAAAGCCGATTGTGATTACCGGTGCGCAGAAGCCGATCGACCTGGAGATCACGGACGCGAAGTCGAACCTGATCGACAGCTTTTTATATGCTGCCGATGACCGCTCACAGGGGGTACAGATTGTGTTTGATGGAAAAGTCATCGCCGGAACCCGCGCCAAGAAGGTGCGGTCCAAGAGCTACAATGCATTTTCCAGTATTGACTATCCGTCGCTCGCCGTGATACAGGACATGAATATTATGCGCTATATCCCCATGCTTCCGTACGAGGAGGAAGTCCGGTTCTATGAGAAGCTGGATGAAAATGTTTTCCTGATGAAGCTGATCCCGGGAATCCGTCCCAAGGTGTTAAAGAGTATTTTTGAAAATTATGACTGTATCATTGTGGAGAGCTTTGGCGTGGGCGGTATACCGCAGTCTATCGCAGAGGAGTTTTACCGGCTGTGCCAGGAGCATCCGGACAAGCTGGTGGTCATGGCGACGCAGGTGGCGCACGAGGGAAGCGATATGACGGTCTACGAGGTCGGCCACAATATGAAAGAATATTGCCGCTTCTTAGAGTCCTACGATATGACGTTAGAGTCCGTGATTGCGAAGGTGATGTGGATGCTTGGCAACTATGATATATCGTCCTGTGATATCGAGGAGGTTTTCTATCACAGTATCAATTACGACCTGATTTTCGGAAAGAACCGGAAATGCAATTAGAGGATTGTCAACCGCGAGACAAAACAGGTTGACAATCGACAAAAAGTGTTATGATTGTTTTTGCAGACAGAGAGACCCACAGGGGATTTCTGCGCGAAAAACAGCAGGAAAGAGCGGTAAAATATGCGATTCCTGCGGAAACGAGGAGAATCATGAAGATTTCAACAAAGACAATTGTAACAGTGGGTATGTTTACGGCAGTGCTTAGCGTGTTGTCCATCTTGACGATCCCGATGCCGACCGGCGTTCCGGTGACACTTCAGACTTTTGCAATGGCGCTGTGCGGCTATGTGCTCGGCTGGAAAAAGGGAACATCATCCACATTGATCTATATCCTGCTCGGTACAGTAGGCGTTCCGGTGTTTGCGGGAATGACAGGCGGACCGTCCTGGCTTGCCGGCTACAGCGGCGGATTTATCTGGGGATTCATTTTCCTGACAATGCTCTGCGGCGTGGGCATGGCACAGAAGCAGATCTGGCTCCGCGTGCTGTTAGGACTTGCCGGTCTTGCTGTGTGTCATCTGCTCGGTGTCATTCAGTTCGCCATCGTGGCTGCCACACCGTTTCCGGCTGCTTTCGTAGCGGTATCTGTTCCTTACATTGTGAAGGACGTGATCTCCGTTGTGGGCGCGTATCTGGTGGCAATTCCGATCCGCAAGGCGCTTGCAGCAGGAAATATTCTGGAAGAGAAGACAAAAGCGGCAGTTTAGGAGTGTACAGTTGCTATGGCAGACAAATTCAGAGGACATCACATCGTCTGTACTTCGCTCTATGAGGGAAAAGGCTACAGCGGTGCGTTTTGTGAAAATATGACGGCGGTGGTGGAGCGCCTGCGAAAAGATCCGGACGAGGAACTTCTTCTGGTGGCGGAACCGGATATGATCTGTGCGAACTGTCCGAACCGGACGGAGACGAACGAGTGCGTCCACAACCACAACCGTGTCGTGAACAAAGACCGTCGGGTCATCGAATTCTTCGGACTCGAGGAGAACAGGGTCTATACATACCGCGAGATGTGCAGACACGCACGCGCGGCGATGAACATGGATTTCTTTATGGAGAACTGTGGAAAATGCGACTGGCGCAAGCAGGGGCTCTGCAAGTACGAAGATCTGCTCGCACAGCTCGACCGTTGTATCGAGAAAGAATAGGAGATAGAAAAGCGCTGCCACACGAGGCGCTGATTAGCATGAGTGACAGGATAGGAGATTAGAGGGCACAAAGTTCCGAATGTATCTGCCAAGGCAGATCTTTGAAGTAAAATCTGAGTATTTCTTCCATGCCGCGTCTGACATCCTATTCTGTGTCTTTGCCACGTCTGGACAATCCACAGAGTGTGTCCGACAATCCGCAGACAATGGGCGGGCGTTCTAGCGCCCCTAATCGAATTGCTTCACAGACAATATAAAACCGCGCGAACCGAAACTCGCTGCCATCTGCCATTAAAAAAAAGGCAGATGGCAACTCAAACATCGGCTTCGCGCGGTTATGTTTTGTTCAGCAATTCGGTAAGGGGCACACGAACACCCTAAAATTGTCTGCCGGCCTGCGGACACAGTCCGTGGAGTGCTCCAGACTTGGAAAGACACGGATCATCAAAGATGCCGGACGCGGCATGGTTAGAAATACCGGATTTTACGGTCAGATCTGTCTTGGACAGATATCATCCGGAACGTTTGGCTCCTATTTTTCCTGGTATCACTCATAATAATCAGCGCCTCGTGTGACGGCGCTTTTCTATTCCTGTCTAGTGCGTCTTCTTGTTGATATAGTTGGTCTTGTACTTGGAGTAGACGATCTTCTGGCTCTGGTAGAGACCAAAGTAGCCAGACAGCATATAGCTGAACGCGATGGCGAGAAGGAAATACGGCATACCGTCATATCCAAACAGCTCAAAGCTGATGAGCAGTGAGGTGATCGGGCAGTTTGTCACGCCGCAGAAGACTGCGGACATGCCAACCGCTGTGCACAGGGTCGGCGAAAATCCAAGAACATTTCCGAACAGACAGCCGAATGCCGCTCCGGTAAAGAGAGACGGGACGATCTCGCCGCCTTTGTATCCTGCGCCGAGTGTGACGGCGGTAAAAAGCATCTTCAAGAAGAAAGCCTCCGGGCGGACGGTACCGTCCATGCAGCGGGCAATGATGTTGATGCCCGTACCGTTGTAGGTCTGATCCCCGACGAGCAGTGTCAGCACGACGACAATGCATCCGCCGACGAAGACGCGCAGATAGGGATTTTTAAAAAACTTCTTATACAGATGATCTGAACCGTGCAGCATCACGCAGAAGAGAATACTCACCAGCGCACATAAGATGGCGAGGATGGAAATTTCAACGGCGGAGCCGATCGTAAAATCCGGAATTTTTCCGAGCGGGAAGCCGTCCGGGCTCACGCCGAACGAGGTGGCAATCGCGTGGGCGATCAGCGAGGAGATCACACATGGCACGAGGGCGGCATAGTACATGATGCCGACACTCACCACCTCCATGGAGAAGATGGCGGCTGCCATCGGAGTGCCGAACAGCGCGGAAAACGCAGCGCTCATACCGCACATGATCATGATGTGCTTGTCCTTCTCATCAAAATGAAACAGACGTCCCAGACCGTTTCCAATACTGCCGCCGAGCTGCAGGGCAGCACCCTCACGGCCGGCAGAACCGCCGAACAGGTGGGTGATCAGCGTCGAGATAAAAATGAGCGGCGCCATGCGCAGCGGCAGTTCATCGCCGGAATGGATGGCGGAGAGTACAAGGTTTGTGCCGGTATCGCGCTCATCGTGAAGCAGGCGGTAGGCACCTACAATGAGAATACCTCCGACCGGAAGCAGGAAAATAAGCCACGGATTTTTTGTGCGGACGAGAGTGACGAGAGCCATGCACAGATAAAAAAGTGTGCCCACAGATCCGACCAGCACACCGGAGAGGATGGCGAATACCACCCATTTCAGGGAAGTCTTTAAGCGGTTGACATTGTGGGTTATCTTATGTTTGATGATCTCTTTCATAATTAGATGTGATTCCCTTTCCATAACATACTCTTATATCTGAATTTTAGCATTTCCCAAACAGATTTACAATAGTATGCCGCTATGGTTGTTCCGTCAGTCATGCGCTGTCGGATGCACTGATGTGACAAGGAAAGTTGTCAAAAATGTATTGACAACTTTCCTTGTCATATCTATAATAACGGTGTGAGAAAATGTGCCGCAAAGAAAGCGGTGCGTTGTGTGAAAAGCACATCGGGATATGGAGGATTTATGCCATTATACAATCATTTAAAAGAATATCGGGCAAAAATCAACGTCAATCAGCACGAGATGGGACAGCTGGTCGGAGTATCCAGGCAGACCATCAGTCAGATCGAGCGCGGGGATTATTCGCCGTCGGTGACGTTGGCGCTTAAGATTGCAAAAGTGTTTGAGGTTCCGGTGGAAGCCATTTTTACCTATGAGGAAGAATCAGAGGAAGAAAAATAGCAGGCAGGGAGGAGAAGCGTATGACAGATAGGACAGAGAAATGCAACCCGAAGATTGAGGAGAATCAGAGAGAGGATAGGAGAGCATTCCGCAAGTTTATAGTGCTTCTTTTTAGTATCCATGGTTGTGGGCGGGATAACAGGCGCGTTTTCGACCATGGCAGCCAAGGGGCAGGCGGATATCGGCGCAGGAATCACAGCGGGACTTCAAAAGATCGCACCCTATGCAAATCTTGTGATCGCGGCAGCTCTGGCTGTGTGGATGACGGGAATGCTTCGCGGCGGCAGAGCAGAGTACAGGCGCTGGGACGGCGAGGAAGAGCAGTTGATCGAAAAGATCGAGCGGAAACTGGGCATTGGTGTGATTGTCACGAATGTGGCGCTCATTGCCGGATTTTTCTTTTTTGCAGCCGGCATGAAGTCCACCGGCATAGACAGCGGCTGGGAGGAAGAGATTCCGTGGGTGAAAATAGCAGCCACATTTCTCGGACTGATTGCGGTTATGGTCGTAACGGTAACCGCCCAGAACCGGATTGTGAATTTTACAAAGGAGATCAATCCGGAAAAGAAGGGAAGCGTTTATGATCTGAAGTTCCAGAAAACGTGGATCGCAAGCTGCGATGAGGCAGAACAGCTGCAGATATACCGCGCGGCGTTCCGTGCCTACACCGCAATGAATTATGCGGCGCTCGGAATGTTTCTGGTCTGCTTTATCGGGATGCTGTCCTGGCATTTCGGGCTGCTTCCGCTTACGATGGTGCTTTTTGTCTGGCTGACAGGCGTGATCGTCTATGGGGTAGAGAGCCTTCGCATGACGGGAGGACGATAAGATCTTTCGACCAGATAGAATGTGCAATGAAAGGTTGCCGCAATAAGCATATCTTGCTTTGATAAGTGATATTATCAGAAGACCACACCGTGGGATTTCAGATGGAAATGCAGATGGAAATTCGGTTCCAAAAATGTGGTATTTCTAACCAGCCGAATGTTTGCATCTTCGATGATCCATGTCTTTCCAAGTTTGGAGCACTCCGCGGGTCATGTCCGCATCCCGGAAGACAATTTGTAGGACTTTTTGTGTGCCCCTTATTGGCACCTCTGAACAAAACATAACCGCGCGAACCGATGTCTGAGTCGGCATCTGCCTTATTTTCAATAGCAGATGCTGGCGAGTTTCGGTTCGCGCGGTTTTATATTGTCTGTGAAGAGGTGCCATTAGGGGCACCAGAAAGTCCGCCCATTGTCTCCGGTGTGACGGACATGCACCCGTCGGATTGTCCAAACGTGGAAGAGACACGGAATTCGATGCAAACATTCAGCTGGAAGAAATGCTCACATTTTTCTCAACCGAATTTCCATCTGCATTTCCACATGAAATCTCCAAGTGTGTTTCTAATAATATTACTTATCACCTCAAAGAGGTCTATGCTTATTGCGGCAGCCTTTCTTTTGTACAAATGTCACAAAATGTATTTCTGAAACTTGGCAATAATGTGGAAAATAACGATTGGGTATTGCATTTTCTGACATATGGAAATATAATCTAACCATCAACTGAAAACGTTACCGGAAACATTACCGATAACAATACCGGAAACGTTACAGAAGAAGTTGAACAAATCATATCAGGAGGGTAAATTTATGAAAAGAAAAGTGTTATCCGTAATGCTTGCAAGTGCAATGCTCGCAACGATGTTTACTGGATGTGGGGACAGCAGCACAACAGACAGTAACGCAGTAGCTACCACAGGAAACGATGCAGCTGCAACAACCACAGAGGCGGCAGATACAGATGCAGCAAAGACGGATGCAGCGGGCGGTTCAGTTTATTATCTGAACTTCAAGCCGGAGCAGGATCAGGCATGGCAGGATCTGGCAGCAACCTACACAGAGCAGACAGGTGTTCCAGTAACGGTTATCACAGCAGCAGACGGTACTTACGAGCAGACGTTAAAGTCAGAGATCGCCAAGACCGAAGCTCCTACCTTATTCCAGGTAAACGGACCGGTAGGACTTGCAAACTGGAAGGATTACTGTCTGGATCTTTCAAACAGCGAGATCTACTCCCCATCTGACCAGCGATGACTATGCACTGAAGAATGACGCCGGCGAGGTTTCCGGTATCGCATATGTAATCGAGACTTATGGCATCATTTACAACAAGACGATCTTAAACGACTACTGCACAATGGACAACGCAGTGATCTCTTCTCCGGAAGACATCAACAACTTTGAGACATTAAAGGCAGTGGCAGACGACATTCAGGCAAGATTAGACGAGATCAACGACCAGTTCGGATATGACTTAAAGGGAGCATTTACTTCCGCAGGTATGGATGGATCTTCCGACTGGAGATTTAAGACACACCTTGCAAACCTTCCGATCTACTATGAGTACAAGGACAAGGGCATTGATTCCACCGATGCAATCGAGGGTACATACCTTGACAACTACAAGCAGATCTGGGATCTCTACATTACAGATTCCACCTGTGAGCCGGGTCTTCTTTCCAGCAAGACCGGTGACGAGGCTGAGTCCGAGTTCGGTATGGAAGAAGCTGTTTTCTACCAGAACGGTACATGGGAGTACAGCAACCTGACCAATGAGGATAACGGTTATCTCGTAACAGCTGAGGACATGAGCATGATGCCGATCTACATTGGTGTGGACGGTGAGGAAAATCAGGGACTCTGCACAGGTTCTGAGAACTACTGGTGCGTTAATAATCAGGCATCCGCAGAGGATCAGCAGGCAACACTTGATTTCCTTGAGTGGGTGATCACATCTGATGAGGGACGTGATTCCATGGCTAATGTAATGGGATTCACAACACCGTTTGATACTTTTGCTGACGGTTACACAGCAGACAATGTATTCATCCAGGCAGATGCAGCTTACACCAAAGCTGGCAAGTATTCTGTAACATGGAACTTCTCCACTATTCCTTCTGAGACATGGAAAGATGGCGTTGGTTCTGCATTACTTGAGTATGCACAGGGTACCGGCGACTGGGATGGCGTTGTGACAGCATTCGTAGATGGATGGAAGACTGAGTACGACGCAACACACGAATAAAAATCTGTAAAATGCAGGGGGTGGGCATGAGAACTGCCCACCCTTTTTTAGAAGGATGCGGGTACTGCAAAGCATCTGCCCGATATCGGTTTTATTGAATATGAGAGGATGAAAGAGTATGGAGAAATCAATTAAGAAATATTTTCCTGTTTTTGCACTCCCGACTTTAGTGGCATTTACAATCGGTTTTATAATTCCTTTTATTATGGGTATCTATTTATCGTTTTGTGAATTTACGACGGTGACTGATGCAAAGTTCGTGGGACTGAAAAATTATATCCGGATTTTTTCGGATGCAACATTCACACATGCGCTGGTGTTTACGGCACTGTTTACGGTCGTGTCCGTTCTTACGATCAATGTGTTTGCATTTGCGATCGCGATGCTTTTAACAAAGGGAATTAGGGGAACGAACCTGTTTCGTACCGTGTTCTTTATGCCGAACCTCATCGGAGGTATTGTGCTTGGATATATCTGGCAGATCCTGTTAAACGGTATTCTGGCGAACTTCGGAAAGACACTTACCTATTCCGGAACCTACGGATTCTGGGGACTTGTAATTTTAATGAACTGGCAGCAGATCGGTTATATGATGATTATCTATATCGCCGGCATCCAGAACATCCCGGGTGAGCTGATCGAGGCGGCAAAGATTGACGGGGCGACGAACCGTCAGCTGCTGCGCCATGTGACGATCCCGATGGTAATGCCGTCGATTACGATCTGTACATTCCTGACACTGACGAACTCCTTTAAGCTGTTTGACCAGAACCTGGCGCTGACTGCGGGTGAGCCGTCGAACAGTTCCCAGATGCTGGCACTGAATATTTATGAGACATTCTACACCAGAACCGGATGGGAGGGCGCCGGTCAGGCGAAAGCGGTGGTATTCTTTATCATTGTGGCAGTCATTGCAATGCTACAGAACAGACTTACCAGAAGTAAGGAGGTGCAGCAATAATGGCAAAGAACAAAAAAGCAGACAATCAGGTGAGCGCGGTAAGACGTGCCAAACACGGATGGGTTTTGACTGTATTTTTCTCAATCCTTGCGGTACTGTGGCTGTACCCGATTTTCCTCGTGGCGATGAACTCCTTAAAGAAAAAAGGATTCATCACGAGATATCCGTTTGCACTGCCGGATCACCGTTCCTTCTTCGGAATTGAGAACTTTATCAAGGGCGTGCAGAAGACGAACTTTTTTGCGGCGATGGGGAACTCCGTTATCATCACGGTAGGTTCTGTGGCGGTAATCATTCTCTGTACCTCCATGTGCGCATGGTACATTACGAGAGTACATAACAAAGTAAACTCCACGATCTACATGTTATGCCTGTTTTCCATGATCGTGCCGTTCCAGATGGTTATGTTCTCCCTGTCAAAGCTGGCGAACATGATGCATTTAAGCAATCCCATCGGTATTATTCTGGTATACCTCGGATTCGGAGCCGGACTGGCGGTGTTTATGTTCTGCGGTTTTGTGAAGAGCATTCCGCTTGAGATTGAGGAGGCGGCAATGATTGACGGGTGTACGCCGCTCCAGACCTTTTTCCAGGTGGTATTCCCGATTATGAAGCCGACTACGATCACGGTGGCAATTCTGCAGGCAATGTGGATCTGGAACGACTATCTGCTGCCTTATCTGGTGCTGGATCTGAAAAAATACAAGACCATCCCGATTGTCATCCAGTATTTAAAGGGCGGCTACGGAGCTGTTGACTGGGGTACCATGATGGCGATGCTGGTGCTTGCCATTGTTCCGATCATTATTTTTTATGCAGCCTGCCAGAAGTATATTATAGAAGGTGTTGTTGCAGGAGCTGTCAAAGGCTGATATAATAATTGCCAGTGAAATCAAGAAGACAAAAACAGGCAGGAAAAGTTATGGTTACAATAAAAGATATTGCCAGAGAGTCAGGCTATTCCGTCAGCACGGTTTCCAGAGTGCTTAATAATAGGAATGATGTCAGCCCGGATGCAAGAAAAAAGATCGAGGAAGTTGTCGCAAGCTTTAATTTTGTGCCGAACAACAATGCGAAGCATTTAAAACAGAACAATTCCAAGGCGATCGGCGTACTGGTCAAAGGTATCTCAAATATGCTTTTTGCCAGTATCGTGGAGGAAATCCAGCGCATGATCGAGAAAACGGAATATACGCTGGTCGTGTCTTATCTGGACGAGGATGCAGATGAGGTAGAGCAGGCAATTCTTCTTTGCAGGGAGAGAAAGCCGCTTGGGCTTTTGTTCCTCGGCGGTAATCCGGAATATTTTCACCGGGAGTTCTCCGGTGTGGATGTGCCGTGTGTGTTGGTGACGAACCGTGCCAATGAGATGCATTTTGAGAATCTTTCCAGCGTTGCCACGGACGATATTGCGGCGGCACGCTGTGCGGTGGATCAGCTGTTTGTGGCTGGACACCGCAGAATCGGTATTCTCGGCGGTGATTTTGACAAGTCTTATACGAGTCATCAGCGTTTCCTGGGATGTGAGCAGAGCTTTTCGGAGCATGGGGCGGTTCTTGATGTGGAGCACTGCTATGAGAAGGCAAGATTCTCTTTTGGAAGCGCCTGCCGGGCGATGAAGCGCCTGATCGGGAAGTTTCCGGATGTGACTGCAGTGTTTGCAATGTCAGATGTGATGGCGATCGGGGCCATCCGCGCACTGCGTGATCTGGGGTACCGCGTGCCGGAGGATGTTTCCGTGATCGGTTTTGACGGTACATCGCTTGCAGAGTATTACAATCCGAAGCTGGCGACGATCAAGCAACAGCATCAGACGCTTGCAAACCGCAGCATCGAGATTTTATTCGGCCAGATAGAGTTGAAGAAAGAGCCGATTCACGAGATTGTTCCGTTTGAGTTTGTAAATGGGGAGAGTATTCGAGTGATAGATGAAAGGTAAGGACGAGGTTATGAGAAGTAGTGGAGTATTGATGCATATATCATCCCTGCCATCTCCGTATGGAATTGGTACGATGGGAAAAGAAGCCAGAAAGTTTGCAGACTTTCTTGAAAAATCAGGACAGAAATACTGGCAGATTCTTCCGATCTGCCCCACAAGTTACGGTGATTCGCCGTATCAGTCATTTTCCAGCTTTGCAGGGAATCCGTATTTTATAGATCTGGAATACCTGTGTAAGGAAAAACTGTTGAAAAAAGGCGGAGTGTGAGTCTTTCCCGTGGGGAAAGAAAGCAGACAAGGTGGATTACGGCGTGATGTACGAGTCGCGCTATAAGCTGTTAAAGATCGCGTTTGAGCGGTTTCTTCGCGCAGAGCCGGACGATTTTGAGGCGTTCTGTGAAAAAGAGGCAGACTGGCTTTCTGATTATGCGCTGTTTATGGCGTTAAAGGATGCCAACGGCGGAAACGCATGGTTTTCCTGGGAAAAAGATTTAAAGATGAGAAAACCGGAGGCACTTGCCGAGGCGAGAAGCACCTATGCGAAGGATATCCGCTTTTACCAGATGTTACAGTATCTGTTTTCAAGCAGTGGTGGGAGCTAAAAGCCTATGTGAATGAAAAAGGTATTGAGATCATCGGGGATGTTCCGATCTACGTCGCAGGGGATTCTGCTGACGTATGGGCGAATCCGAAAGAGTTCTATCTGGATGAGGATTTAAATCCGATTGATGTGGCAGGGTGTCCGCCGGATGCATTTTCCGAGGACGGACAGCTCTGGGGCAATCCGTTGTTCCGTTGGGATGTAATGAAGAAAAACGGATACACCTGGTGGACGAAACGCATTGCGGCAATGTCAAAGCTTTACGATATTGTCCGGATTGACCATTTCCGCGGATTTGATTCCTACTATGCGATTCCGGCAAAGGATAAGACGGCAAAGAATGGTGAGTGGCGCAAGGGACCGGGCATGGATCTGTTTCATACGCTGGAGCAGAAGCTTGGCAGATTAAACATTATCGTGGAGGATCTGGGCTTTTTGACACCGTCCGTGTTAAAGCTTGTTGCGGATTCCGGATTTCCGGGAATGAAAGTCATACAGTTTGCGTTTGACTCGAGAGAGGGAAGCAATTATCTCCCGCATACCTACACGGAGCACTGTGTGGTGTACACCGGAACACATGACAATGATACGCTGCTTGGCTGGATGAAGACTGCGCCGAAGGAGAGCGTCAAGTTTGCAAAGGAATACTTAAACCTCACGAAAGAGGAAGGCTATAACTGGGGCATGATGCGTGGTGCATGGTCTTCGGTCGGGGAGCTTGCGGTGGTGCCGATGCAGGATCTGATCGGTCTTGGTTCGGAGGCACGCATGAACACGCCGTCCACACTGGGGGGCAACTGGCAGTGGCGTGCAACATCAGATCAGATTACCGTCAAGCTTGCCAAACGGCTTTATAATTATATGGAAATGTACGGACGTCTCTGGGTGGGCGAAGATGCAGACAGAAAAGAGCAGTAAACAGTTGTAATTGCCGTGTATCCGTGATACGATGAAAAAGAGCATTGCAGAAGAGAAACGCTCATCTGGCAGAGGCCGGGTGGGCGTTTTCGATTGTGTTTATATAGGAAAAACAGACGTGGAACAGAGCGGTGTATGTCCGGCACATGCCGGAAACAGCAGAATGTATGTTACGGTGGGAGAAACAGATGCTTTATTTTATTGTGAATGAGAAGTCCAGAAGCGGCAGGGGCGCGCAGATCTGGAAAGAGGTACAGAGAGAACTTGTGAAGAGAGGAATCCATTACCGGCATTATGTCACGGAGCATGAGGGGCATGCCACACGTCTTGCTGTCGAGATCTGCGCGAAGACGGATGATGATATCTGCCTTGCAGTGGTCGGCGGGGACGGAACGGCAAATGAGGTCATCAACGGCATCACACATCCGGAAAAAGTGCGGTTCGGACTGATACCGACCGGCTCGGGAAATGACCTGGCGAGAGGGTTAAAGCTTAGCGGCACGCCGTCGGAGAATCTGGCGCGCATGCTCTCCTGCATGCAGCGGGGGAGAGAGGCATGCACCGTGATCGATCTGGGAGAGGTGGCATGGGATGACTGCGAGAAGCCGAGAAAGTTCGCCATCAGTGCCGGCGTGGGACTTGACGCGTTAGTCTGCAAAAAAGCCCTGACATCGAAGCTGAAAATATTTTTAAATAAGCTGCATCTGGGCAAACTGACCTATCTGCTCATTACGGTGCAGTCGCTTTTTTCCATGCAGACGACGGAGGCTGCGGTGCGCCTGGACGAGACCCCGGAGCGGAAGTTAGACCGCATCATCTATATCGCAGCGATGAACTTTAAGGCAGAGGGAGGCGGCGTTCCCATGGCGCCGAAGGCGGATGCCACAGACGGAAAGCTTTCGATCTGCAGTGTACACGGAATTCCGAAGTGGCGCACATTTTTATGCCTGCCGTTCCTCGTGGCGGCAAAGCATACGGGAATCCGCGGATTTGACATAGACGACTGCGGCACATGCGAGGTCCGGCTGAAGGATCCTATGGTGCTGCATGCGGATGGAGAATACTGTGGTGATGTCACGAAGCTGCAATTCCGCTGTCTGCCGGGAATGCTGCGGGTGCTGCTGTAGAAAAGCGAAGTGTACAGATCCCCGGCTTTGTCTGCGCCAGAAGGTCATCCGCGCGATGATATTTTAGTTTCCGCGGGAATAATTACAGATATCCCTTCATACATTTTATTAAGTATGGAAGGGGTATTTTTATGGACATCAGCAGCAAAAAAGAGTTTGATTTATACAAAGATATACAAAACCGCACAGACGGGGAGGTATATCTTGGAATTGTAGGACCGGTCCGGACCGGAAAGTCGACCTTTATCAAACGGTTTATGGACCTTATGGTACTTCCCTATATGGAAGATGTACATAGCAGGCAGCGCACGATTGATGAATTACCCCAGTCTGCACAGGGAAAAACTATCATGACAACGGAACCAAAGTTTATTCCGAAAGACGCGGCGGAGATTTCTTTGGAGGATGATACGCGGATCAAAATCCGGCTGATTGACTGTGTCGGCTTTATGGTGGACGGAGCCGCCGGACACATGGAGGGAAGCACGGACCGTATGGTTCATACGCCGTGGTTCGACCATGAGATTCCGTTTGTGGAGGCGGCGTCCATCGGTACGGAAAAAGTCATAAGGGATCATGCGACGATCGGCATTGTGGTGACAACAGACGGAAGTATCGGAGATTTGCCGCGGGAAAATTATGTGAATGCGGAAGAGCAGACCGTGCAGGAACTGGAGGAGATTGGCAAGCCCTATGTTGTGGTGCTCAATTCGATGAGACCCTACAGCGAGGAGACCGTCCGCATTGCGGAGGAACTTCGGGAAAAGTACCAGACGGCGGTGTTGCCGGTGAATTGCGAGCAGCTTCGCAAAGATGATGTCTTTCATATATTAGAGCAGATTTTATATGAGTTTCCGGTCGCCCGCATGGAATTCTATATTCCGAAATGGACGGAAATGCTTCCGCCCGATCATCCGATGAAGGCGGAAATCATACAGAGCGCCAGAACGATCCTCGGTGGAATGCGAAAAGTGAAGAGATATTTATGCACAGGATTTTACGCCAGAGCACTATGTCTCGCAGGTGAAATTGGAGGAGGTGGATCTGGCATCCGGCTGCGCCAAAGTCCGTATGGAGGTCGCTGAGAAGTATTACTATGAAAATATGAGCGAGCTTGCGGGTGTGCCGATTGCCGGCGAATATGAACTGATCACGCTGGTGAAGGAGATGTCACAGCGGAAAGAGGCATATGAAAAGGTGGCGGACGCGATGGCGGCGGTACAGGTGAAAGGCTATGGCGTGGTAGGCCCCGGACTCTCCGATATTAAAATGGAAGATCCGGTGCTTATCAAGCACGGAAATAAATTCGGCGTCCGCATCCGCGCAACCTCCCCCTCGATCCACATGATCCGTGCCAATATTGAGACCGAGATCGCGCCGATCGTCGGAAGCGAGGAGCAGGCGAATGATCTGATCGCCTACATCAGAGAGGGCGAAAAGAGCGAGGAGGGAGCCTGGGAGACCAATATTTTCGGAAAATCCATCGGCGAGCTGATGGAGAACGGCATCCGCGGCAAGATCTCGATGATGGATGACGAGTGTCAGATGAAGCTGCAGGATACTATGCAGAAAATTGTGAACGACAACAACGGCGGGATGGTATGCATTATTTTGTAGGGCAGGAAGAATAAAAGTGTAGAAAGAGAAGAGAGCAATAGAGAAACAGAAAGCCGGAAAAAAGCAGAGACAAGAGGTGGATGGAAACAGGCGGAACACGTTGCAGAAAGCGCAGCGAAGCCTGTAGAGAACAGGCGAAGGACGTTGCAGAAAGCGTAGCGAAGCTGGCAGAGAACAGGCGAAAGGCAGGCGGATGAACGTCAGGGTTTCCGCCTGTTTTGTATTTTTCGGGTGTGGAAGAATAATTTTCATACAACGTAAAAGCGCCAGAAAAGCATTTGAGAAAGCTGCAGGAAAATGTATAAGAAAAAGCATTAAAAAACATCAAATGAGGAGGCAGAAAGAGCATTTGAAAATGTGACAGGGAACTCGCAGGCAGGAAAAACAGAGGTGGGAAATTTGTACGACAGACACTGGTCCGGGTGTAGAAACGGATAGATTGACACTTCTGATAAAGATCGGTATTATAATTAAATGTTTATGAGACTCAGATCCTGAATTTGATATGACCAACGGGTCTATAGTGGGAAAAGTTGCCTGTGAGACCCGTTTTTCCCTGTGATTCGGGTCTCAGAGAAGAAAAAGTGCTCCTGAGACCCGTTCCCTATGGCCTTTCATGTTAAATATGATGGGAAACAAGGAAAAATCGGGTCTGGAGAGGATATTTTTGCCGTACAGACCCGTTTGGAAAAGATGCAGGTACCAAAATCCGTACGGAAAGCCAGATCAAGCCCGGAAAACGAAAGAGAAAATGAATTGATTACAAGGAAAACCAAATTGTCCCAGGAAATCGGCTGTGAAGCCAAATCTCGGTCAAAAGTCAGGATGCAAAGAGAAACAGATCAGAAAACAGCCGAAAGCATAAAACGATCAAAAATGGCACCGCAAGATCGGGTGAGACAACGAACAAACAGAAATCAGTAGATGTGGAAGAGGAATAAAATGGCACAGATGATAGAAATAACAGATTTTGATGCACCGGAATTGGATGTGTATGCAAGACTGACAGAGAATCAGTTGATTAACCGCCATGAGCCGGAAAAGGGTATGTTTATTGCGGAAAGTCCCAAGGTTATCGAGAGGGCGCTGGACGCAGGCTATATGCCGGTGTCAATTCTGACGGAAAAACGGCATATTGAGGGAGAAGGACAGAAGATTCTTGCGCGGTGCGGGGAGATCCCGGTCTACACGGCGGAGTTTGATGTACTCACGAAGCTGACGGGTTTTCAACTGACCAGAGGAATGCTCTGTGCGATGTACCGGCAGCCGCTCCCTTCGGTGCGGAGTGTCTGCAAGGGGGCAAAACGAATTGCAGTTTTGGAAAATGTGGTAAATCCGACGAACGTGGGCGCTATTTTCCGCTCTGCTGCGGCGCTTGGAATGGATGCGGTGCTGCTGACCACAGGGTGTAGCAATCCGCTTTACCGGAGAGCAATCCGTGTGAGTATGGGGACGGTGTTTCAGGTGCCGTGGACATATCTTGGAGAGGAGACAAAGCCGGAGACTGTGAGAAATCCGGATCCGGAAGAAGAGAAAGAGCCGGGAACGGGGATAGAACGAAATCCGGAGCCGGAAGAAGAGAAAGAGCCGGGAACGGGGATAGAACGAAACTCGGAGCCAGAAGAGAAAGCAGATTCCGGGAATTGGCAGAAGCAGCTTCATGAACTGGGATTTCATACGGTGGCGATGGCATTGAAAGAGGATTCCTTAAGTATTGATGATCCGAAGCTTATGAATGAGGACAAGCTTGCGATTGTACTGGGAACAGAGGGAGATGGTCTGGCACCGGAGACGATCGCAGCATGCGATGATACGGTATGTATTCCAATGGCGCACGGCGTCGATTCTTTAAATGTTGCAGCTGCCAGTGCGGTTGCGTTCTGGCAGCTTGGAAGACAGGCACACAAAGATAATTGCTGCAACATGAACTCAAATTATCAGCTATGGGAATGACGGGAACCGGTGTGCTGCTTTGCGGCATCCTCTTTTGTTTCTGGCAGCGACTGGTACTGGTCGGATTTCTGGAATTCCTTCATGGCATCATCGTAGGCTGCGATGATGTATTCTTTCATGGGATCATCCTCGCTGATATGGGTGAGCGTGTCCAGATAGACAGATTGCGCCTCCTCCTTGGAAGTGCTGTGCGCAAGACCCGACTCAAGGGAGCCACGCATTGCCTGGACACGAGCTGCCTGCTGGTATAGCTGTGGATCTTCCGCCTGCAGAAAGCGCATCTCTTCTGAGGTAAGCTTTTTGCCGCTCTTTAATTTCGCAATGATTTTGGCAAGGTAGGCTTTTTTCTCTTCCTCGCTCATGCCGCAGGCGGGACTGAGAAGCTCCGAGATATTCTGCGTGACAGAAAAACTGTCGAGCGCCGATGCCGCAGAGCCGGTATCAGCCGTTGCTTCGCCGCGGTTTAATCCGAGGTTTGAGTGGCTCAAATGGTCAAAAATGCGCTCGGTGGCGGAGCGTTTGTCGCGCTCCGGATGAAGAAGTTTATTGATCCCTGTCAGATGAAGTGTCTGCATAAAAAAATCCTTTCATGTGAAAAAAATATGATATGAGAAATAACTGTCCAATGAAAAATATCGTGAATCCAAGAAAGCTGTCATGAATTCCGAAAAAATTGTCACGGATTCCTAGCGGGAAATAATTGCCATAAAATCATAATGCTGCCTTTAAAGAGAAGCGCACAGGAAAAAAAGGGAACTCTGGCGGAAAAGCCGTTCCTGTGTTACTATGATATATATCGGAAAGAACGGAGAGAAAATAATGAAAAACTTTATTCAGGGAATGTATCAGAAGAAACATTTTGCAAGGAGACTCATCTCGGTAATTCTTGCGGTGATCGTCATGGGATTTGCTCTGTCATGGCTGGTGCTGGTCAATTTTGGAACAGACCCCTGCACGAGCATGAATCTTGCTATTTCGGGCAGACTCGGCATGAGTCTCGGCAACTGGCAGGCGCTGCTCAACTGCCTTTTATTTATTATCGTGATATTGTGGGGACGGGAGTATATCGGATTCGGAACGCTTGCCAATATGTTCCTCGTCGGCTATTCGATTGACTTTTTCTCGTGGGTATGGTCAAAAGTATTGCCGGACGGGCTGTTTGATTCCATGGCAGTGCGCCTCGGCGTGCTGCTCCCGGCACTGGCGGTGTTCGTGGTTGCGGCAGGTGTGTATATGGTTACGGAACTGGGAACTGCCCCCTACGATGCTATCCCGTTTCTGATTGTGAAGGCGCAGAAAAAGGTACCGTTCCGCGTGGTGCGCATGGTATTTGATTTTACGGTGATCGTGATTGCGTGGGTGTTCGGTGCGAAGATCGGTCTGGTGACGATCCTGATGGGCTTCACACTCGGCCCGGTCATCTCGTGGGTCGGAGAGAAAATGGCGCCGTTTTTTAATGAATGAGATTGGAATTTCAGAGCGCATGGTATATAATATAAATAATTTTGTGATCGAAAGGAAAAGGAGAACTGACAATGAATCCAGTATATGAAAAGTTACAGAAATGTTATGAAAGTTATAAGGCAAAGATCGATTTTACCCCGAAGGTGGCACTCGTGCTGGGATCCGGGCTGGGAGATTATGCGGATGATATCCGCGTGGTAGACACACTGGATTACCACGACATCGAGGGCTTCCCGGTATCGACCGTTCCGGGACATAAGGGACGTTTTATCTTCGGATATGTTGGAGAAGTTCCGGTGGTGTGCATGCAGGGAAGAGTTCATTATTATGAAGGATATGACATGTCGGATGTTGTGCTTCCGGCGCGTCTGATGAAGCTGATGGGCGCGGAGGTATTATTCCTCACCAATGCGGCAGGCGGTATCCAGCTTGGCATGAACGCCGGTGATTTTATGCTCATCAAGGATCAGATTGCAAGCTTTGTTCCTTCCCCGCTGCGAGGAGCGAATGTGGACGAGCTTGGTGTGCGTTTCCCGGATATGAGCCAGGTATACGATAAGGAATTACAGCTTCTGGTGAAAAAAGCGGCGTTGGGACTGGATATTGATTTAAAGGAAGGCACTTATTTACAGCTTTCCGGTCCGCAGTTTGAGACACCGAAGGAAGTGGCGATGTGCCGGACACTCGGAGCCGATGCCGTTGGTATGAGTACGGCATGCGAGGCGATCGCAGCGCGTCATATGGGCATGCGTGTTGTAGGTATTTCCTGCATTTCCAATCTGGCATGCGGTATCTCGGCGGTTCCCCTCTGCCATGAGGAAGTACAGGAGACGGCAGACCGCGTGGCACCGAAGTTCAAGGCACTTGTGACGGAGACGATCAAGAGCATCGGAAAATAATAACCGAAGAGACGCGGTGAAGATTCTGGGCGGAGAGAGACTTCATAGAGTGAAAACAGCAGACAGAAGAAGGAGAAAATGACATGAATACACGTTTTTATAATGCAAAGATCTTAACCCTTGCAGATCATCACAAGTTTGAGATCACGGAGGGAGAACTCTGGGTCAAGGGGAATACGATCTGCTACATCGGTGATGGGACGGACACGGCGGATGTGTGCAAGGATGGAGAAGTGTTGGTGTGGGATCGCGAGATAGATGCATGCGGCAATCTGTTAATGCCAGGATTTAAGAACGCGCACACACACACAGCCATGACATTCTTACGTTCCTACGCGGATGATCTGCCGCTGCAGGACTGGCTGAATCAGCAGGTGTTCCCGCGCGAGGGACAGCTTACCGAGGACGATGTATACTGGTTAAACATTCTGGGCATCATGGAATACCTGACCAGCGGCATTACGTCCAACTTTGATATGTATTTCTTCCCGCCGGTCGATGCAAAAGCATCCGCAGATACGGGATTCCGTACGGTGCAGACCAGCGGACTGAACAATTTCGGCGGTACAGTAGAGCTGATGGAGGAAAATTATCATATCGTCAATGAGATGAGTGATCTGACTTCTTTCATTGTCGGATTCCATGCGGAGTACACCACCTCAAAAGAACTGATGGAAGGCGTGGCGGCGCTGGCACAGAAGTTGAAATCTCCGGTGTGGCTGCACAATTCCGAGACAAAGCTTGAGGTGGCAGAGTGCAAAGAGCGCTGGGGCATGACACCGACACAGCTTACGGATTCGCTTGGCATGTATGAGTACGGCGGCGGCGGATACCATTGTGTATGGTTTGAGGAGCCGGATTTTGAAATCTTTAAAAAGCGTCATCTGACGGCAGTGACGAACCCGGCCTCTAACCTGAAGCTTGCTTCCGGCATCTGCCCGACGAAGCGGTTTGTGGATGAGGGCATTGCCATGGCGATCGGTACGGACGGCCCGGCGAGCAACAACTGTCTGGATATGTTCCGCGAGATGTTCCTTACTTCCGCACTTGCAAAGGTGCGTGAGATGGATGCCGAGTGCGTGGGTGCAGATGAGATCCTTTACATGGCAACAGCCGGCGGTGCGCATGCAATGCAGTTGGAAGACTGTGACCGTCTGGCGGTGGGCAAAAAGGCGGATATTGTCATGATTGACCTGAACCAGCCGAACATGCAGCCGGAAAACAATATCGTGAAGAATCTGGTATACAGCGGCAGCAAGCAGAATGTCAAGATGACGATGATTAACGGCAAAGTTCTCTATGAAGACAATCATTTCGAGATCGGGTTTGATCCGAAAGAGATCTATCAGCGTGCGAATGCGATCATCGGCCGCTGCATGAAATAGAAATCATTAGATTTGCAGGGCAGAACTTCTGACATTGCGGAGAAACGAGGAGAATTATGCAGGTTATTTTTATTCATCACAGTTGTTTTCTGGTCGAGGTGGATGAGAAGGTGTTGATTTTTGACTGGTTTGATGGAGACCGGGTGGAGGGGTATCACTTTGGCGGTGTGCTGCCGGAGTACGAGCCGGATACGCCCGTCTACGTGTTCGCAAGCCACAAGCATCGGGATCATTTTGATATGGATGTGTTGCATCTCGCAGAAAAATATCCGAAGATCCGGTTTATTTTTTCAAAAGACTGTAAGATGAGCCCGCACTTTCTGGCAAAGCATGGATTCGCGCCGGAGGTAGCGAAGCGGATTCACTATGTGGGGGCGGATGAAAAATGCAGGGTCGACGACTTGAATATTGAGACTCTGCGCTCGACGGACGCGGGCGTGGCATTTTACGTGGAGACGAACGGCGCGGCATTTTACCATGCCGGCGATCTGAATGACTGGCACTGGGACGGAGCCGGCGATCTGATCAACGGATCCATGCGTACAAATTACCGCAGCCAGATCCGCAGACTTTCCGGCAGGAAGATTCATCTGGCGTTTGTGCCGGCAGATCCGAGGCTGATGGAGCACCAGTTTGACGGCATGAATTATTTCCTGGAGCACACGGATGCGGATTACGTATTTCCGATGCATATGTGGTGGCGCGCTTCGGATTACAGCGCGAACGCCGGATTACCGGAAGCATGAAAACCAGATTTTGGAATGACAACAGTCTGCTTCTTATTAATGCAGGTATGGCACCGCTTAAACCATATTTTACAGGACAGGAGGTTCCGCCAAGACGCCGTGTGACTACATGTCAGAAGTGTGTCAGAACAGGTGATATCGAGAACGTAGGTAAGACAGCTCGTCATCTTACATTTTCGAGATGCTCGGAAATTTCTCATTCGGCGATTATTTCAAGCATGAGGCAATCGCATGGTCATGGGAGTTTTTGACAGAGGTGCTCGGTCTTGAGAAGGACAGGCTTTATCCTTCCATCTACGGTGAGGATGATGAGGCATTTGATATCTGGACCAAGGAAGTAGGGGTGCCGGGAGATCGTATTACACGTTTCTACAGAGATCCAAAGACCGGTGAGTGTGACAACTTCTGGGAGCATGGCGCAGGTCCTTGTGGTCCTTGCTCTGAGATTTACTATGACCGCGGAGAAAAATACGGATGCGGTAAGCCGGACTGCAAGGTCGGCTGTGACTGTGACCGCTTTATGGAAGTATGGAACAATGTATTTACCCAGTTTGAGGGTGACGGACACGGTGGATACACTGAGCTTGAGCACAAGAACATTGATACCGGTATGGGACTTGAGCGTCTTGCGGTTGTCATGCAGGATGTGGATTCAGTGTTCGACATTGATACGATGAAGGCTATCCGTGACAAGGTCTGCGAGCTTTCAGGCAAGAAATATCATGTCGATGAGATGGACGATGTTTCTATCCGTCTTATCACAGATCATATCCGTTCGTCTACATTCCTTATCTCTGACGGAGTTATGCCATCTAACGAGGGCAGGGGCTATGTGCTTCGCCGTATCATCAGACGTGCCGCTATGCACGGACGTACACTTGGCATACAGGGAGCATTCCTTGGCAAAATCGCACAGGTTGTCATCGATGAGAGCAAGGACGGTTATCCGGAGCTTGAGGAGAGAAAGGATTTCATCCTTAAGGTACTCACTCAGGAGGAGGAGAAGTTCGCAAAGACCATCGACCAGGGACTTGGTATCCTTGCAGATATGGAAGAACGCATGAAGGCTGACGGCGTCAAGGTTCTCTCAGGAGAGGATGCATTCAAGCTTTACGATACATACGGCTTCCCTGTAGACCTCACGGCAGAGATTCTCGAAGAGAAGGGCTTCACATATGATGAGGCTGGCTTTGAGAGCTGTATGGAGGCTCAGAGACAGAAGGCAAGAGGAGCCCGCAAGGAAACAAACTATATGGGTGCTGATGCCAATGTTTACAATGATATAGATTCTGAAATTACTACAGAGTTCACAGGCTATGACAAGCTTACTGACACAGCTGAGATTGCTTTCCTTACCACATCGGATGATGTAGTTGAGGCTCTTTCAGATGGTGATAAGGGCTCTGTGATCGTGCCAAACACACCTTTCTATGCCACAATGGGTGGTCAGCAGGGTGACAAGGGTATCATAAAGACTGAGAGCGGTACATTTGTTGTTGAGGATACTGTAAAGGTAGTTGGCAACAGATATGCACATGTAGGATATGTGTCAGAGGGAATGATCCGCACAGGCGAGAAGGCTACACTTGCTGTTGATACAAAAACAAGAACAAACACATGCAGAAATCACTCTGCCACTCATCTGCTTCAGAAGGCACTGCGTGAGGTGCTCGGCACACATGTAGAGCAGGCAGGTTCCTATCAGGACGGTGAGCGCACCAGATTTGACTTCAGCCATTTTGCAGCGATGACACCGGAAGAACTTAAGAAGGTGGAGGCGATCGTCAACGAGAAGATCGCTGAGAAGATTGATGTCAGAACCGATGTCATGACGGTCGAGGAAGCGAAGAAGACAGGCGCGATGGCACTCTTCGGTGAAAAGTACGGTGAGACGGTAAGAGTCGTGTCCATGGGAGAGTTTTCCAAGGAGTTCTGTGGTGGTACTCATGTGGCGAACACCGGCGATATTGTTGTATTTAAGATTATCTCTGAGAGCGGTGTGGCTGCGGGCGTGCGCCGTATCGAGGCTCTGACCGGAGACAATGTATTTGCATATTATAAGAAGGAAGAGGAAGAACTCGAGGCTGCAGCCAAGGCTGCAAAGGCAACACCAGCAACTCTCGTCGAGAAGATCGGTCATCTGATGGCGGAGTTAAAGGCACTTCAGAGTGAGAACGAATCCTTAAAGAGCAAGGCAGCCAAGGAAGCACTTGGAGATGTCATGGATCAGGTTGTGGAAGTGAAGGGTGTGAAGCTCCTCGCTGTCAGCGTGGACGGCGTCGATATGAACGGTCTGAGAGATCTGGGCGACCAGTTAAAGGGAAAGCTGGGAGAAGGCGTGATAGTTCTTGCATCTGCATCAGACGGAAAAGTCAATCTGGTTGCCATGGCGACAGACGATGCGATGGCGCACGGCGCACATGCCGGCAATCTCATCAAGAGCATTGCGGGTAAAGTCGGCGGAGGCGGTGGTGGACGTCCGAACATGGCGCAGGCAGGCGGTAAGAATCCGGCAGGCATTCCGGATGCCATTGCCGAGGCGAAAACGGCACTTGAGGCACAGCTTGCATAAAAACTCGACAGAAATACACGATTGCGTATATTTATAAAATTTAGAATTCAAAAAAATATTTTATAATTTGTTGCTACAAATAGTAAAAACGGTGTATAATGGTACGTAGGTACCGGCAATATGCCGTTTTTATGTATCGGGATATAGGCATATCTGATAAAACAGGAGGACAGGGATGGACGAAAGAGATAGGGGACAAGGTAGTCTGAGTGATAAGGTAAAAGGAAGTTACCGGAGAGTCAGTGTGGTAATGTATGTGACGCTTGTGATTGCAGCGATTGCAGTTTTTGCGGCGGCTTATGTGCCGAAGCAGTTTTCACTCGCTTACACGATTCTGGTTCTTATTGTATTTCTTATTACGGCAGTCAATGATACGAGACTGATTCACAGAAACAGTCAGGCAATCGTGGATGCAGTGGTGGAGCCGGTGACGGAGCTGACAAAGGTGGCAGAGGAGATCTCCAAAGGAAATCTGGATGTAGAAGTGCAGTACAGCTCGGATGATGAGCTGGGAAAGCTGGCGGACAGTTTTCGTGTGACTGTTACCACACTGAACCGGATTATCGAGGATCTTGGATATATTCTGGAAGAGTTTGCACAGGGCAATTATGCGGTAAGATCCAATTGCAAGGAATCTTATGTCGGCGAATTTGAGAATGTCATGACACATCTGATCAGCATGGTGACCGATGTGAGCGGCACGTTTAAGCAGATCCGCGAGTCTTCCGATCAGGTGGCAGCCGGCGCAGAGCAGCTAGCTATCAGCTCTCAGGATCTTGCGAAGGGAGCGACGGAGCAGGCAAGTGCGGTTGACGATCTTGTGGAGAGTGTCGCAACCGTATCTGAGCAGGTAGAGGCGAACAGTAAATCCACCGATGTGGTGCATGACAAGGCAAAGGAAGTCGGCATGGAGGCGAATGTCAGCCAGCAGAAGATGCAGGAACTGACGGAGGCCATGGAGCGTATTTCCGGCACTTCCCAGGAACTGGTAAGTGTGATCGGTCAGATTGAGAGCATTGCTTCCCAGACGAACCTGCTTTCCTTAAACGCATCCATCGAGGCGGCGAGAGCCGGAGAGGCAGGAAGAGGATTTGCGGTTGTTGCAGAACAGATCCGTATGCTTGCGGAGAACAGTGCGCAGGCGGCTGAGACGTCCAGACATCTTCTGGAGGCAAATCAGAGTGAGGTTGACCGTGGCAACACCGTGACACAGCAGACGGCAGAATCCCTGAACAAGGTATTGACGGAGCTTGACGATATTATTCAGGAAGTGGCAAATATCCGCGTGGCTTCCGACCAGCAGGCAGAGTCCGTTAAGAGAATTGCAAACGGCGTGAAGGATATTGGGGATGTTATTCAAAGCAATTCCGCAGCTTCTGAGGAGACATCTGCTACCAGTGAGGAACTTTCGGCGGAGGCAGATTCCCTGGATGGTCTGATTACCAAATTCAAACTGCGGGAAGAGTAAATTGTCTGAATTTTTCGCTTTTTTAGAAAAACAGTTGACGGGGAAAAAATATGTGTTATAATCTTATATAGTGCAATGAATATGACCCAAACAGTTGAATATGCACAATACGCAACTGGAGGGAGGTTAGGTGTGAGATAATGTCTAGTGTAATTGTAAAAGAAAACGAGACTTTAGACAGCGCTTTACGTCGTTTTAAAAGAAACTGCGCAAAGGCAGGTATTCAGCAGGAGATTCGTAAGAGAGAACACTACGAGAAGCCAAGCGTAAAACGCAAGAAGAAATCTGAAGCAGCAAGAAAAAGAAAGTACAACTAATGTATGCAAAAAGAGTTACCGTTTCGCGGTAACTCTTTTTTTCGTAATAGAATTCAGGTCGCAAGCAGCCATGCGCGGCGTGGAAATCCGGCAAGCAGGATTTTTTCTGCCTTGTCGGGTGGAAACCTGGATTTTAGTATCCAAGTTCCTCGCCGATCAGAATGACTTTGATGCGTCCCTCGATGCCGCTTCGTCTTGTGATGACGACCTGGTTGCAGATACAGTCAGGGGACAGGCAGTCGGAACAGACGCCGGTAGCGGAACAAGGCGTATTTTTACCGAGACGCTTGCAGTTCATCGGTGTGGCGGTACCATGAACACGGCTTAATGCCTCGTCTACGTTTGCAGCCACTTTATTCATGCCTGCCATGACGATCACGTGTTCCGGACCGTAGATTAAGGCTGCCACACGGTTGCCGGTGCCGTCGATATTGACAAGTTCGCCGTCTTTGGTGATCGCGTTGGTGCTCATAAAATAAAAATCGGAAGAAAGAGCATCGTGATAGATCTTTTTTGTCTCCTCCGGTGTCTTTGCCTGGGCGCGGTCGAACAGGGTGATTCCCGGATCGTGGCGCAGGGCGGTCAGCATTCCGGTATCCTCCAGGGTCATGGAGCCGCCGAAAGATACTGTGCAGCCCGGGGTAAGGAAAGAGAATGCCATCTTTTCAGCGTCCTCGACGGTGGCGCAGTAGTAGCCTTCCATGCGGCGTCTGGCAAGATTTTTGATGATGGTACCGGCAAGCGTTTCATAATGCATTTGTCTTGGGTTCATAATGATGCCTCCTTAAATGGTAATCGTAACTATGTATAGTATAGCACAGTTCGTGCGGCGTGTCGCTTGACATTTTTCGCGTAGCAGATAAAATAGAAGGGTCTTTTGAAAAAGAGATTAAGGAGTGTGAAAATGAGTAAAAATTTCAAAAAAATGTTGTCTTACTATAAGCCATACCGCTGTATTTTCTGGGCGGATATGTTCTTTGCAACGGTGTCTGCTGCCGTCGCGCTGGCGATTCCGTTAGTGATACGCTACGTCACCTACACGCTTGTGTACGAGGATAAGGCGCAGATCATGTTCCAGATCAAAATCATTGCGGCTGCGCTGTTTGCAATGGTGGTCGCGGACTGCTACAGCAAGTTCTTTATCTCGAATTATGGTCATGTGATGGGAGCGAAAATCGAGTACAACATGCGTGCCGAGATTTTTGAGCATCTGCAGAAATTATCCTTTTCGTTCTATGATAACCAGAAGGTCGGGCAGCTGATGAGCCGGATCACGACGGATCTGTTTGACATCACGGAGCTGATGCACCACGGACCGGAGAATATTATTCTCTCGGCGATCAAGATCATCGGTGCGTTTGTGATTCTGGTCAATATCAGCCCGCTTCTGGCGCTGGCGGCGTTCATCGTCCTGCCGTTTATGTTTGCGTACGCGTATTATCTGAACGGCAAAATGCGGCGTGCGTTCCGCCAGAACCGTGTGAAGATTGCGGAGATCAACGGGCAGATTGAGGATAACCTCTCCGGTATCCGCGTGGTAAAGTCGTTTGCCAACGAGGAGATTGAGAAGAAAAAGTTTAAGATTGGAAATGCGGGATTTTTGTCTGCCAAGAAGAACAGCTATCATTATATGGGAAGCTTTCAGGCTGGGCTTGGTGCGTTCACGACACTGATTCAGGTCAACGTCATTCTCGCCGGAACCATCCTTATTGCAAACGGTAAGGTCAATGTCAGTGATCTTGTCACATTTGTGCTCTACATCAGTGTATTTACCGATCCCGTGCGGACATTGATCGATTTCACGGAGCAGTTTCAGAACGGGTACAGCGGTTTCGAGCGCTTCTGCGAGATCATGGAGATCGAGCCGGACATCAAGGATCGGGCGGATGCAAAAGAGCTTACCGATGTGCGCGGAGATATTACTTTTGAAGATGTGTCGTTTCAGTACGAGGAGAATACTGAACAGGTATTGCAACATATCAATCTGACGGTCCCGGCGGGCTCTTACATGGCGCTTGTCGGAGCGTCCGGAGCGGGAAAAAGCACACTCTGCTCCCTGATTCCGCGGTTTTATGATGTGACGGAGGGGGCGGTGAAGGTCGACGGAACGGACGTGCGGGACCTCACCTTAAAGAGTCTGCGCGACCACATCGGAATGGTACAGCAGGACGTGTATCTGTTTGTCGGAACCGTGTATGAGAATATCCGTTACGGAAGACCGGATGCCACGAGGGAGGAAGTCATCGAGGCGGCGAAAAATGCCAATGCCCATGAATTTATTATGTCATTGCCGCAGGGATATGAGACTGACATCGGACAGCGGGGCATCAAGCTTTCCGGCGGACAGAAGCAGCGCCTCTCAATCGCGCGCGTCTTTTTGAAAAACCCGCCGATCCTGATCTTTGACGAGGCGACGTCGGCACTCGACAATGAGAGTGAAAAGGTGGTTCAGGACTCCCTGGAAAAACTGGCAAAAAACCGTACCACATTCGTGATTGCACACCGCCTTTCCACGATCAAGAATGCCGAGAAGATTCTTGTGCTGACCGAAAACGGCATCGAGGAAGAGGGAACGCATGAGGAACTCCTCGCAAAGAAGGGAATTTATGAAAAACTGTATCACATGCAGTTTCAGAAGCAGTGAACCGGAGAAATATTATAAAAAATATATGAAAAAAATGCATATGATTTGCAAAATGGAGGAAAAACGAGTAAAATATATGTGTTTTGGAACAAATGATGTATTGTAAGGAAAGGAAGAGATAGATATGACAAAGATTGACATTATTTCAGGATTCTTAGGCGCCGGAAAGACGACTTTCATCAAGAAGATGATTGATGAAGTGTTCACAGGCGAGAAGCTGGTGCTGATCGAGAACGAGTTCGGGGAGGTCGGCATTGACGGAGGATTTTTAAAGGATGCGGGAATTCAGATCACTGAGATGAACTCTGGCTGTATCTGTTGCTCACTGGTTGGCGATTTCGGCAGAAACCTGCATGAGGTGATCGGCAAGTATCATCCAGATCGTATCCTGATCGAGCCGTCCGGCGTCGGCAAGCTCTCGGATGTCATGAAGTCTGTGATTGACGTGGAGAAGGAAGAGGATGTAAAGCTGAACGGTCTCATCACGGTTGTAAATGCATTAAAGGCGAGCAAGCAGATGAAGGCATTCGGCGAGTTTTTCAATAACCAGATCGAATATGCGACCACTGTTGTGTTAAGCCGCAGCCAGAATGCGACGCCGGAGCAGCTGGAGCTCTGCGTAAAGCAGATTCAGTCCATCAACGATAAGGCCGCCATCATCACAACCCCGTGGGATTCCATCCGCGGAGAGCAGATTTTAAAGGTGGTAGAGGGACAGGATTCTCTTGAGAGAAAGCTGATGGCAGAGCAGCATGCGAAGGAAGAAGCCGAGGAGCATGAGCACGAGCATCATCACGACCATGACGAGCATGACCATGAGCATCACCATGACCACGACGATCATGATCATGAGCATCATCACGACCATGACGATCACGACCACGAGGATCACGATCATGAGCATCATCACGATCATGACGAGCATGACCATGAGGATCACGATCATGAGCATCACCACGACCACGACGAGCATGACCATGAGCATCATCACGAGCACGGCGAGAACTGTACCTGCGGCTGCCACGATCATGAGCATCACCATCATCATGCGGATGAGGTGTTTACAAGCTGGGGAAAAGAGACGCCGCATAAGTTTACCAAGGCAAAGATTGAGGATGTCTTAAAGACTCTGTGCGAGACGGACGACTATGGAACCATTCTCCGTGCGAAGGGCATGGTGGAGGATGAGAACGGCTCCTGGATTTATTTTGACATGGTGCCGGGGGAGTACGAGCTGCGTGACGGCGAGCCGGATTATACGGGACGTCTGTGCGTGATCGGAACAGATATCGACGAGCACAGATTAGAGGAGTTATTTGGAATCGCTTAAGCTGTGAAGACTGCCTTTTAATAGTGAGATAAGACAGAGAGGAATAGAACATGCAGGAGATACCGATTTATTTATTTACCGGATTCATGGACAGTGGCAAGACGACTCTGATCAAGGAGACACTGCTGGAGAACGGGTTTGCCGATCAGGGAAAAAGTCTGATCATCTGCTGTGAAGACGGAGAGGTGGAATATGACGAGGCAGAGTTGAAAAAAATCAATGCAAGCCTCGTGATGGTGGAGAATGAGGAAGATTTTACTGCTGATTTTCTCAATGCCATCAATATGAAATATCTGCCGGATCAGGTGTTCATCGAATATAACGGAACCTGGGGAATGGATACGCTCACCGAGACGGAGCTTCCGCGCGGGTGGATGGTGGTGCAGTCCCTTGCGACCGTGGATGCGACCACCTTTGATATGTATCTTGCCAATATGCGCACGATGATTATGGAACAGCTGTTTCAGGCGGACGTCGTGATCTTTAACCGCTGTGACGACAGCACGGATAAGGGAAAATACCGCAGAAATGTCAAGGCGCTCAACCGTAAGGCACAGCTTGTGTATGAGCGCGCGGACGGATCGCTCGACGAGCGCGAGGAGGAGCTGCCGTTTGACATCTCGGGAGATGAACTAGAGATTACAGATGCGGATTATGCAATCTGGTATATGGACTGCCTGGACAACCCGAAGAAATACGAGGGGAAGAAAGTCAGCTTTCTGGCGCTTGTATACAATCCTGACAAGCTCAAGAAGGGCATTTTTGTTCCGGGACGTTTTGCGATGACCTGCTGTGTGGAGGATATTACCTTCATCGGATTTAAGTGCAAATATCCGGATGAGGATAAGATTCCGCACAAGTCCTGGATTCATATTACCGCGCAGATCAAGGTGGAGTTTGCAAGAGAGTACAAGGGAAAAGGACCGGTACTGTATCCGATTTCCATTACACCTGCAGAAAAGCCGGAAGACGAACTTGTTTATTTTTCATAGGAGCAGAGTGCGTGGGCATTTTTTTGAGAACCTCCTTGCTGGCAGAATGCCGGCAGGGAGGTTTTTGTTTAGAATGTAATACAATGAAAGAAAATACCGGATATTTACAAAAATGTGCGAAACATCTACAATGTAAGTAATAAAGTGTCATATTGCAGTATGAACGGAGGAAACAGATGAAAAAATTGGGTTTAGGGTACCGAAAATGATTTTGAGCTTTCTTGTGGCGATTGCGGGAAGTGTTGTGATCTGTGGAGTGATTACATACAGCCGTACGAAGAATGTGTTAAACAGCAACATGCAGCTCACAAGCGAGCAGACGTTAGAGAGCGCGTTGAACAGTCTGCAGACGTATGAGAAGACGATCAGCCTTCCGGTGGATCTGCTGACGCGCAAGACTTCCATCAAGCAGCTGGAGTACGAGGATCAGTTTGATGACTATATTGCCAACGTGCAGGATGAACTGGTGGCGGCGTGCAAGGTAACGCAGGGAGCGGTGCGAAGCTATTATGCGACGTCCAGCGGAAAACTCATCACCGGATGGGTGAAGTACGAGGACAACGGTGATAAGACGGCGATGAACACCATCGAGGAAAATGTGGATCTGTCCGGGGAAGACTGGTATGTGAACTGCCAGGGCAGAAAGGCAAAAGTAAATTCTATTTTCAGCTATATCACACAGCCTTATGAGGATCCGCAGACAGGCGGGCAGATCTTCACCGTAGCGCAGGAGGTCAAATACAAAGATGTCTTAATGGGCGTTGTGGCGATGGATATTGATGCGGCGCAGCTGGAGAATTATATCAGGAATATCCGCATTCTCAACACGGGATTTGCCATGCTGATCGATGCGGACGGCAATATTGTGATCGACAGTGACAAAAATACCTTTGCGGACGGAAATGTGACGGGTCTGGAATTCTGGACGCCGATTTCCGGAGAACTGAAGTCTCTGGAGGAGCAGAAGAGCGCCCTGGAGGAAGCGGGCGATGAGAGCGCTTCCGACATCACACTGGAGTCTGTATACACGATGCGTGCAGATGGCATGGACTGTGCGGTGACCGCGATGACAGACCAGGTGACAGGCTGGATTCTTCTGGGCTGCATCAGCGATGTTGAGAACACCGGCAATCTTGCGAAGATCAACGGTGCGCTGGTATTTGCGGGTGCGTTCGGGGTGATTTTCGGTATTGTGATCGCGCTTATTACCGCGTACAGCCTTGTGCGTGAGATCAAAAAGATTGAGCGTGCGACAGCTGCTGTGGCAGAGGGAGATTTTACCCAGACGATTGCGGTCACCAGAGGAGACGAGTTCGGTGCGCTGGAGACGCATTTTAACGATATGGTCAAGGATGTATCCACAGTGATCCGTGAGGTGGAGGATAAGTCCAGACATATTTTAGAGACTTCGGATCATATTTCCGAGATCGCGGGAGATACCAGAAGCACGATGGGACAGGTCGCGGAGGCGATCTCGAGCGTGGCTGACGGTGCGGTGAAGCAGGCGGAGAGCACGCAGGAGGCAAGCAGTGAGGTGGACAACCTCAAGAACAGTCTGGAGTCCTCCAGAGATTGTGTCAGCGAGATCAACCAGATGACCGAGGAGACGAACCGGATCAGTTCGGAGGGACTCGGCAGCGTGAAGGATCTGATCGAAAAATCACAGAAGACCGTAGAGAAGTCGAGCATGTCCCTTGCAGTGATGAATGAGATGATTGCCAGCATTGACAAGATTTTCTATATTTCCGATGCGATTGCGGATATTACGGCACAGACCAATTTGCTTTCCCTGAATGCTTCTATCGAGGCGGCGAGAGCCGGAGAGATGGGCAAGGGATTTGCGGTCGTTGCAGACGAGATCCGGAAGCTGGCGGATGAGTCAAAGGAATCAACGGATGAGATCAAGAAGATTATCACCGAGATTACGGACAAGTCCAAGCAGGTGGAAGAGACCATGCAGGAGAACGAGGAGCTTCAGTCGGAGCAGCAGAAAGCGATCGAGCGCACGGAAGAGGTATTCCGTCAGATTATCACGCAGATTGAGCAGCTGAATGCCGGCATGGAGAACATCAACCGGCTCAATGCGGACATGTCATCCAACAAGGATACGGTCGTAAGTCGTATGGAGGCGATTGCATCCGTATCGGAGCAGTCGGCAGCGGCGACGGAAGAGGTCAATGCATCCACAGATCAGGTCAACACGACGATGGCAGACATCACGGACTACACAAAGACACTTCAGAATATCGCGCAGGATTTGGAGCAGACGATCGAGAAGTTCCGTCTGATGGAAATTTAAAAATAAGGTTGACAAATACACGTTAATGTATTAAAGTAAATGACATACCGATAAACCTTTGAGAAAGAGTAGTAGACATTTATCCGAGATCACAGAGAGCTGCAGGCGGTGGGATTGCAGTATGGAGGGATTTGTTGAATGGACTTTTGAGGGCGGCCTGAACAGTGGATACGCAGGTAGGAGCCGCCGGGAACCGGACCCGTTATCCATCCGGCATGTATGATAGTGCATGAAGTGAGTGGACATTTTGTCAAGATGAGTGGTACCGCGATAATATTAGTTTATTACCGTCTCAAGCAATAGCTTGAGACGGCTTTTTTTATGTAATAGGAAAAAGGAGGAAATGATTATGAAAAAGAAAATGATGACAGCAGTTCTTGCAATGACGATGGTGGCAACAGCGGTGGCAGGCTGCGGAAGCAGTTCCGGCTCCGGTACGACCGTGGAATTGACCAATGAGGCAGGAGGAGACGCGCAGGCGGAGACACAGACGGCGGAAGCAGACCAGACAGCGGCGGAGGGAACCGTATATAAAGTCGGTATTGTACAGTATGTGGATGATGCTTCCTTAAATCAGATTGAAAAAGCGATTGAAGCGGAACTCACAGCAAAAGGAGCAGAGCTCGGAGTTACCTTTGATTATGCGGATTACACGTTCAACGGGCAGGCAGATCAGTCGATTCTGACACAGATTGCAGCGGATCTGGTGGCGGATGATGTGGATCTGATTATCCCGATTGCGACGCCGACCGCAGTCGTGATGCAGAGTGCGACCGAGGAGAATCAGATTCCGGTTGTATTTTCCGCGGTGTCGGATCCGGTGGGCGCCGGACTGGCGGCAGATGTGAACGCACCGGGTTCCAATATTACAGGAACGTCAGATGCCATCGACACGGCAGCGATTTTTGATCTGATGCTGGCAGCAAATCCGGATACCGCAAAGGTCGGACTGCTCTATGATAAGAGTCAGGCTTCCTCCCTTGGTGCGATTGAGGACGCAAAGGCATACTGCGATGAGAAGGGAATCGCCTATGTGGAGAAGACCGGTACGACCTCTGCGGAGGTGCAGGCGGCAGCGGATGCCCTGGTGGCAGAGGGCGTAGACGCAGTGTTTACCCCGCAGGACAACACCGTCATGACGGCAGAACTTTCCATCTTTGAGAAGTTCATCGATGCGGGAATCCCGCACTACACAGGAGCGGACTCCTTCGCATTAAACGGAGCATTCTGCGGTTACGGAGTCAATTATGAGGAACTTGGTACAAAGACAGCCGATATGGCAGTCGATATTCTGGTAAACGGAGCCGATCCGGCGGCAACTCCGATCGAGACCTTAGAGCGCGGAATTGTGACCGTAAATACAGAGACGGCGGAAGCACTTGGACTGGACTACTCCATGTTTAAAGATATGTGTTCGGAAGTTGTTGAGACAGTAACGGCAGAGGAGTTTGAATAATATGGGACCAATCATCACCTTATCGATCGTGCAGAGTGCACTGGAACTGGGATTTATCTATGCACTGGTTGCGCTTGCACTGTTCATTTCGTTTAGTATTTTAAATATAGCGGATCTGTCAACGGACGGATGTTTTACGCTGGGATGTGCAGTGTGCGCTTCGGTTACGCTGGCAGGACATCCGGTACTCGGACTTTTGGCGGCGATGGCTGCCGGTGTGTGTTCCGGTTTTGTGACGGCATTTTTGCAGACCAGACTCGGCATACAGTCGATTCTGGCAGGAATCATTGTCAACACCGGACTTTACACGATCAATATTGCGGTGATGGGATTCGCCTCCAACCTGAATCTGTTTGCCTGCGATTCCGTATTTACATGGGCAAAAGACGCGATCGGCGGAACCTGGTATAAGCTGATCGTGGCGGCAGTGATTGTCGCACTGGTCGGCGTATTGATCTCTCTGTTTTTAAATACGAGACTCGGACTTTCCATCCGGGCAACCGGGGATAATCCGGATATGGTGCGGGCATCCAGTATCAATACGGGAATGATGATTACGATCGGTCTGTGCGTCGCCAATGCGCTGACGGGACTCTCCGGCGGACTGCTCGCGCAGTACCAGAAGTCCTGTGATATTAACCTTGGAACCGGCATGGTGACGATCGCGCTCGCCAGCCTGATTATCGGAGAGACGATCATCGGAAAGGGCAGCATGTTAAAGCGGGTCATCGGCGTGATTCTGGGAAGCTGTCTATACCGTTTTATCGTGGCGGTGGCGCTTCGCCTGAATGTCCCGGCAGAGTGCTTAAAGCTGGTGTCCTCCATTATTGTGGCGGTGGCGATCGCTTTCCCGTACCTGAAGAAGCAGGCGGTGTTCTACCGGCAGAAACGGGCGGCAAAAGCGGAGAATGAGCAGTATATTGCGGAATTACTGAGAGAAGAACGGATGGGAAAAGGAGGAAAATGCGTGATATGGCAGCAGAAAGAGAATCCATGCTGATTATGAAAAATGTCAGCAAGACCTTTAATCCCGGCACCGTCAATGAAAAGTGTGCCCTAAACGGCGTCAATCTGACGCTTGGCGCCGGAGATTTTCGTAACGATCGTCGGCAGCAACGGCGCAGGAAAATCTACCCTGTTCAATGCAATCACCGGAGCTTTTTTCCCGGACCGCGGTCTGATCATGCTCGGCGGGGAGGATATTACCTATCAGCAGGAGCATGTGAGAAGCAAAGTGATCGGTCATCTGTTTCAGGATCCGTTAAAGGGAACGGCGCCGCACATGACGATCGAGGAAAACATGGCGCTCGCCTATCTTCGGACGACAACCTCCCGGAATGCATATTTCAGCAGGATCAACGCGGCGGATAAGAAAAAATTCAGAGAGCAGCTGGCGCTGCTTGACATGGGATTGGAAGACCGTATGAAACAGCCGGTGGGACTTCTCTCCGGCGGTCAGCGCCAGGCACTCACACTTCTCATGGCGACGATGGTCACACCGAAAATTCTTCTTCTGGATGAGCACACGGCAGCGCTCGATCCGGCGACGGCAGAGAAGGTGCTGCATCTGACCAGACAGATTGTGGCAGAGCGGCAGATCACCTGTCTGATGGTGACGCACAACATGCACCAGGCGCTGACGCTCGGCAACCGGACATTGATGATGAACGCGGGAAACATTGTGCTGGACGTTGCGGGAGAGGAACGTGCGGCGATGTCGGTGGATGACTTGTTGGAGCAGTTTGCGCTCCGCGCGGGAAAAGCGCTCGATAACGACCGTATCCTATTTTCCAAAGTGGAGACACAGGAGTAGGGCGCAGGGAGAAAAACATCACATACAGTCCGAAACGGAGTCGGAATAGCAGATATAAACAGAAAATATGGGAAAAGCCGTTGAAATGTAGGGGCTTTTCCTTTATTATATTAAGATAGTACAAAGGGCGAGGAGGAAATTATGTATCCGATTGTTAAAAAAGAAAAGCTGGCAGACAAGATCTATCTGATGGATGTCAAGGCACCGCGTGTTGCACAGTATTGCGAACCGGGACAGTTTGTCATTGTCAAGATTGATGAGCAGGGGGAGCGTATTCCGCTCACAATCTGTGATTATAACAGGGAAGCCGGTACGATCACGATCGTATTTCAGACGGTGGGAGCTTCCACACAGCGTATGGTATCCTTGGAGCAGGGGGATGCGTTCGCAGATTTCGTGGGACCGCTTGGATGTCCTTCTGATCTGATAGATGAGGATATCGAGGAACTGAAGAAGAAAAAGATTGTGTTCATCGCGGGCGGCGTCGGTACCGCACCGGTGTATCCGCAGGTAAAGTGGCTGCATGAGCATGGTGTGGACTGTGATGTGATTATGGGATCCCGCAATAAGGATCTTCTGATTCTTGAGGATGAGATGCGGGCAGTGGCAGCGAATCTCTATGTGACGACGGATGACGGCTCCTACGGCTTTCACGGAACCGGCACGGCGCAGCTGCAGGAACTCTGGGATCAGGGCGTGCGCTATGATCATTGTGTGGCAATCGGCCCGATGATTATGATGAAGTTTGTCTGTAAGCTGACAAAAGGAACTGGGAATTCCGACGGTGGTTTCCATGAACCCGATCATGGTGGACGGTACCGGAATGTGCGGCGCATGCCGTCTGGTTGTCGGCGACGAAGTGAAGTTCGCCTGCGTGGACGGACCGGAATTCGACGGACATCTGGTGGATTTCGACCAGGCGATGAAGCGCCAGCAGCAATATAAGACAGAAGAGGGCAGAGCGATGTTAAAGCTGACGGAGGGAGATACCCATCACGGCGGCTGCGGACAGTGCGGCTGAGAAGGCAGATGTGATCGTTAGAAGGCGGAGGCAGAGAGAATGAGTGCGTCTGCCGGATAGAAAATACAGAGTATGGAGGTTCCTATGGACGTAATGACAAGAGTACCGGTTCGTGAGCAGGACCCACAGGTGCGAGCAGCGAACTTTGAGGAGGTATGTTTGGGATATAATGCCGAGGAGGCAATGGCGGAGGCAACGCGCTGCTTAAACTGCAAAAATGCACAGTGCATGAAGGGCTGTCCGGTATCCATCAATATTCCGGCGTTTATCGCGCAGGTAAAAGAGGGCAATTTTGAGGAGGCTTACCACATTATCAGTGAGTCATCCGCACTTCCGGCAGTCTGCGGACGTGTATGTCCGCAGGAGAACCAGTGTGAAGGAAAGTGTATCCGCGGCATCAAGGGTGAGGCAGTTGCGATCGGTAAGCTGGAGCGTTTTGTAGCAGACTGGGCGAGAGAGCATGGCATCAAGCCGAAGAAGGCAGAGAAGTTGAACGGTCATAAGGTGGCTGTCATCGGTTCCGGTCCTGCAGGACTTACCTGTGCCGGTGATCTGGCAAAATTGGGCTATGACGTGACCATTTTTGAAGCGCTGCATGAGGCGGGCGGCGTGCTTGTCTATGGTATTCCGGAATTCCGTCTGCCGAAGCAGAAGGTCGTTGCAGCGGAAGTGGAGAATGTCAAGGCGCTCGGCGTGAAGATTGAGACGAACGTTGTCATCGGCAAATCCGTCACGATCGATGAGCTGATGGAGAACGAGGGATTTGAGGCGGTATTTATCGGTTCCGGCGCGGGTCTTCCGCGTTTTATGGGCATTCCGGGCGAGCAGGCAATGGGCGTATTTTCGGCAAATGAATTTTTGACGAGAAACAACCTCATGAAGGCATTTTTAGAGGAGTACGATACTCCGATCAAGGCGGGAAAGAAAGTGATCGTTGTCGGCGGCGGTAACGTGGCAATGGACGCTGCGAGAACAGCTAAGCGTCTTGGTGCGGAAGTACATGTCGTGTACCGGCGCGGTGAGGAAGAACTTCCGGCGCGTAAGGAAGAGGTGCATCATGCAAAGGAGGAGGGCATTATTTTTGACCTGTTACAGAATCCGACGGAGCTTTTAGTGGATGAGAACGGCTGTGTAAAAGGCGCGAGAGTCATCAAGATGGAACTTGGCGAGCCGGATGCCTCCGGCAGAAGAAGTCCGGTGGAGATTCCGGGATCCGAGTATGAGATTGAGGCGGACACGGTCATCATGTCGCTCGGAACTTCTCCGAATCCGCTGATCTCCTCCACGACAAAGGGACTTGAGACGAACCGCAGAAAGTGTATCGTGGCAGAGGAAGAAAACGGCGCTACCTCCAAGAGCGGTGTATTTGCCGGTGGAGATGCCGTTACAGGAGCTGCAACGGTCATCCTGGCAATGGGTGCAGGAAAAGCGGCTGCGAAGGGAATTGACGCATACTTGAACACAAAATAAAATGGAAGCAAAAGGAGGCCTGCCGCATTAAGTGGCAGCCTCCTTTCACACATAAGAGATATTAGATAAGTAATATTATCAGAAGACCACACCGTAGGATTTCAGCTGGAAATGCAGATGGAACATTCGTTTGAGAAAAATGTGTGCATTTCTTTCTGACGAATGCTTGCATCGGATTCCGTGTCTCTTCCACGTTTGGACACTTCTGGAGTGTGTCCGACAAGTCGCAGACAATGAGCGGACTTTTTAGTGTTCCGATGCATCACCGCTTCACAGACAATATAAAACCGCGCGAACCGAAACTCGCCGGCATCTGCTATTGAAAATATGGCAGATGCCGGCTCAGACATCGGCTTCGCGCGGTTATGTTTTGTTCAGCGGTGATGCAAGGAACACACAAAAAGTCCTAAAATTGTCTGCTGACTTGCGGACACAGTCCGCAGAGTGCTCCAAACTTGGAAAGACACGGATCATCGCGGATGCAAGCATCCGGCGAGTTGGAAATGCCGCATTTTTTGATCAGAATGTCCAGTTGCATTTTCACCTGAAATCCCAAAGTGTGCTTCCTATAATATTACTTATCACATCCAGAGGCGTTGTCGGCTTTAAGCGGCAGCCCCTGATAGAACGTTATTCGAGATTCAGATGCTTTGTGATGATTCTGGCGCACACCAGGTACAAAATGACAATGACGATGATCGAGTAAATGTTGCTGGTGACAAACAGTGAACTCGGCAGGATACTTGCCGTCGATGTGGTCGTATTGTCGATCGTTGTGGTAACGGCAAAGAAATTCACGGAATTATCTCCCGACTGGAACATACCGGTTCCAAACATGAGGATCATGGAGAAAATCTGCTGCATAAAATAGAGGATGATGCCCGCGACGAGGGAGGCAGCCACTTTATTGCTGGAGAAAAGCTGTCCGATCGAAGCGCTTGCAAACACCCAGAGCAGGTAGGTTAAGCAGGAGCAGATCACGCTCAATACCATCTGGAAGATGAAACGGAAGGAAAATACATCCTGACCGAATAACTCCTCCCAGGCGGAAGTAAAATCCTGCCATGCGGTTCCGTGGGAGGCGCTGGCGATAAGCGCCACGATGGAGGCAGTCATCAGAGCCATGGAGAGAAACATCCACACGAAGGAGGTTATCAGTTTTACGTGAAAGGGAGCAAGTGTTTTTACCGGGAGCGTGTGTGTCAGATATCCCTGAGCGGAATACATCGTGCGGTAGAAGTGGACACACAGGTACACGTACATCACGATAAGGACAGCAAAAATGGCAAGGATATAAAGGACAATCGCGGAGACGGATAGAATGGATGCCAGTTTGCTTTCACCCGCCTGATCCAGATCTAAGGAATACAGCACCACGGAACCTACGGAGGTGGTGATGATCAGAATGGCGTACAGGATCAACATGATCTTTGCCGTGCTCTTAAATTCATATTTAAATAATTTTTTAACATCTGTATACCTCCCTGAAAAGTGCATCGACGGACTTACCGTTGTTCATACGGATATCATCCACGGATGCGGTGAGCCGGATCTGACCGTGATCGATGAAGATGACTTCATCCAGAATATTCTCGATGTCGGCGATCAGATGCGTCGAGATCAAAATGGAAGCTTCCGGTTCGTAATTCGACAGAATGATATTTAAAATAAAATCGCGTGCTGCCGGATCGACCCCCGCGATCGGCTCATCCAAAAGATACAGATCCGCATGACGGCTCATTACGAGAATCAGCTGCACTTTTTCTTTGGTTCCCTTGGACATGGTCTTCAAACGATCCGAGGCGTCAATCTGAAGTTTTCCCAACATGTCGTAGGCACGCTTCTCATCAAAATCTTCATAGAAATCGGAAAAATACCGGATAATATCGCGAACCCGCTCGTTCATATTCAGATAAGTGTGATCCGGCAGGTAGGAGATATGCTTCTTACTCTCTGCGCCGATCGGATTCTGCTGCATGAAGATGGAACCGGAGGTGGGGGCAAGCAGACCGTTGATCATCTTGATCAGAGTGGTTTTGCCGCTTCCGTTCGGCCCGAGCAGACCGATGATATGTCCGCTCTCAATGGCGAGGTTGATATGGTCGATGGCGGTTTTTTTGCCGTAACATTTGGTCAGATCTTTACATTCCAACAAGGTACTCATTGTTTTTCCCCTTTCATCGTCTGATTCATGAGCGACAGGATTTCATCATTCTGAAAGCCGAGCTGCCGCATCTGTGCTAAAAATTCTTCCATTTTCTCGGTAGCGAGAGAGGTTTTTAACTGTTCTATCATATGACAATCCTCCGTGATAAAACGTCCGCTGGTCCGCCTGGAATAGACCAGACCGGTGCGTTCAAGTTCTGCAAAGGCCTTTTGCATGGTGTTCGGGTTGACGGATGCTTCCGCTGCGAGATCACGTACAGACGGAAGCTTATCTCCCGGCTGGTAGCGGCCGGAAACGATGTCCGTCTGGATTCGTTCCACAATCTGTAAAAAGATGGGACGATCAGAATCAAGGGTCCATGCCATAGTGTCATCTCCTTTCTACTAAATCATCTGTACTAATAAGATAATACAATAATACAGTAAGCGTGTCAACTGTTTTTTGATGACAAAAACAGCGTATTTCGTTACGAAAAATAAAAAGAATGAAAAAATATGACCGATATATAAAGTAGAAAACAGAGCATGGATGCGAAAGCGGGGAGGAATATGAGTGTTATACATTGCGGCGTGCGGGAATGAGGCATCCGTGCGTAAGTATTTAAAAGAGATGGAAGGCGAATATGTAAGAGAGGATGTACAGATTCTTTGCGGAGATGAAATTGAGGGAAGCGGCACAATGCCGGATGTTCTTTTCCTTTCGGATAGTGGCATAGAGGAGTGCCAGAAAAAGATTCCAGTATGGTTCCGCAGAAAAGCGTTTGACAATGCGGGAGAACTGAAACAGAGAAAAGCAGGGGCAGAAAGGAAGCGCCCGCTGCTGATTAAAACAGACGGAACCTATTGCTGTGTGGATCAGAAAACCATTCTCTATGCAGAGAGTGTGGGGCGTAAGGTGGTGCTTCACACAAACACGGGAATCATTGCATATTATGCCAGAATGAAGGAGGTGGAAGAAATTTTAGGCAACGGGTTTTTCCGCTGCCATCGCGGGTATCTGGTGAATTTTGCCGCGGTAAAAAGTTTTGAGGTGGGAACGATCCTGCTGAAGAACGGGGAATCCATTCTGATGGCGAAACAGAAGTTTAATGATTTTGCGTCGGCTTATGAGACGTATCTTAACGAACGATAGGGATACAGAAAAGAAACGGGGAAAATGAGTATGAGAATTTATAACAGAGACCAGTCTGCCATTCTGGGTGCGAGGAACAACCGGCTGGCAAAGATGCGTGCGTTTTCCAGCAGCACAAAGACACGCGCATCATCCAAAGGAACGACGCAGAGCGCGCCAAAGAGTAAAAACTACAGGACATCTGCGTGGATGCAGTTTTTAAATCAGTTTCAAAACGGGACAGCCGTATCCGGCGACAAAATCGTGGAGAATCAGAAAAAAAGCTACGATTATGAGATCACGGGACTGGCGGCGGAGCGTGTGGAGACGCATATGAAGCGTTTTCTGGAGGAGGGAGAAAAATCCCTTTACCAGGAGGGAGAGGACGCCGGAAAGCAGCTTACGAAGGAAATGGAAAGTTTTGTATCCGATTACAATATGATGATCCGCAAGATTGGTGACTTGTCGGACAGTGTGGACGAGACATATGCAAAGAAGCTGAAAACGGAGATTTCCGCGCGGGAGACCGCCCTGAAACAGATCGGAATCACGCTGGAGAAAGACGGCACGCTGTCGTTTGATAAGACGGTGTTTCAGACAGTAAAACCGGAGGCGGTGCAGAAGATTTTCGGGGATAAGAGCACGCTGTCGAACCGCGTGCAGGTGCTGGCTTCGGGTGTGAAGAGCAACTGCAGAAAACAGGCGGCAGCGCTTTCTGCAACTTCTTATATGACCAGCGGCAATTACAGCCGCTATGCGTCGGACAGTAATCAGACGCGGCAGACCGGCAGCCGCTACAATGCGAAAGGTTAGGAATGGAAGCAGAGCGGGTGAAGACAAAAAAGGTCAGCGCAGCAGACCGGATTCCGGAGAAGACCGGCAGAAAAAAGTGGAGCGTTCTCTTTCTGGAGTCTCTGCTCAAAGAGGCGAAGGAGCGGGAGGCGGAAAGCGAAAAAGCCAGACCGGCAGTCGACGGCGAGAGCTGGATCCGCCCCGGAAGAGACACCTTTGAACATTCGGAGGATCCGGAGGAACTCTGGTGTGAATCCTATGAGGATATCATGGGGATCGTGCGCATGGTGGGAAAGTGGAAAGCCAACATTCTCTATCAGATTGCCAATGCCATCCTGCGGGACTATCACGAAAAAAAGCTGGACGAGGACGGTGTGGGAGAACTGTTTGGCCTGTGCTGCCAGAAGTGTAAGGACACGGGAGGCGGCACCGGCAGGAAGACGGAGCCGCAAATCACGGAGACTGTCCTTGAATTTTTCCTGCGTGCCAATGCGCGGATGAGTGTATTTTCCATGGAGAGAGCGGGAAAGCGCCTGACGGCGCGCTGCGGCTTGAACTGGTCCGGCACGACGTACTATGACGCTTGGTATTTTTACCGCTGTGCACAGATGCACAGACGGCTTTTTGTGGTTGCCGGAAGAATTGCAGCGGAACTGGGAGAGAAGGTATCCTCCCCGGAGGAATTAGAGCAGAGGACGCAGTTTGCGGCGGTTGGCGGATTGACATTTCACGGGGTGTTTGGCTGGGTGCAGCAGAAGGACAATTATCCGGTCAACCAGTATGGCTTGAAGAATTCCGGAATCGAACCGCCGCACCATTTTGTGTATCTGTACCGGAATCATTACAGCGAGGCGGAAAGACCGTGCGTACAGTTTCTGGAGACGCTTATGCGGGAGCAGACCGCATGTGCGCAACGAAAAGAACTGTGGCGCCACTACACGATACAGGACGGACGGGAATACCACAACGGCATGAGTTATCTGCTTGAGGGAAGCCTTGCGGACGAGCAGGATGAAAAAATGTACGAGGCGGCACTTTTGTTTTTACAGAATTTCAGGCTGTACCGCGTAGACGGCTGCGTGGAGTTTTTGTATACGGCATATGAAAAAGAGTGGGGATGAGAGATCCGGCGGAAGTATCCGCCGGATTTTTTTTCATAGGAAATTACGTCCTATGAATGAAAAAGCCCTTCGGCAGGATCTCACTGCGTCGGAGTAGAATTATGTCGCTGGAGCAACCCGCCGCAGCTTACGGAAAAGAAGCGGATGCGTTGTGTTGCGCGAGGATAAGGAATGTGTAAAAAATTAGTCAAAATAATTGAAAAACAGTAGAAAAAATAGGAGAAATGAACTATAATAAAAAAAGATTTTGAATCGATAGAGAAAGAGTGACAGGAGGGAGTAAGACTATGGGTCAGACATCGGGTTCAGACAGGAATTACATTTATAAAGATAAGAGTGAACGCTACCGCTATATGAATACATTTTATATTTTTGCAGTGGTTATTTTATGGGTACTGTTTGGGGTGTATCTGCTGGCGAAGCTTGCGAGCAAGAGCATTGCGGTCGGTACGGCGGTCGGAAATGTTGTGCTGATTATTTTATTTGCGGTGGTTGAACTGGCGTTTTATCTGCGCAATAAGTCTGATGTGAGATTAAAGAGGGTTGTTGCCATCGGTGTCGGCGTAGAATTTGCGTTGATTGGAATGCAGACAGATGCAGAGTTTATCTATTTTGCACTTATTGCCATTCTGACATTGCAGATTCCGTATTATGATATGAAGAGATATAAACAGACCTGTATCGCTTTTCGGCGTTATTTACACTGGTGGAGGTCATTCGTGTAATCAAGGGGATTGGTTTGCGGGATGTGGACAGCCTGTGCCGGGTATTATGTGTGTATCTGTTATTTTTCATTATGTACCGGGTGGGCAGCATAGCCAAGACATTCAGCGATCATGCACTGGGTTCTGCAGCGTCCGAGGGTGAGAAACAGAAGGTGATGCTGGAAGGAATCCTTGACATCTCAAAGACTGTGCGGGATGAGTCTGAGAGGAGTACCAGTCTTGTGGATGAACTGGTGCACACTTCGGAGACAGTTGCGCAGAGCATGCAGGAGATTTCTTCCGCAACCAACACGACGGCGAAGAATATCGAAGAGCAGAATAATATGACACAGAGTATCCAGTCGGCTATTGACGAGACGGGCGAGCGCTCCAGAAAGATGGTGGATGTGGCGACGGATTCCAATGAGAATATTCAGGAGAATCTGCAGGTAATGGAAGAATTGAAGAACCAGTCCGATCAGATTGCGGCGACGAATCATGAAGTGACGGAGTCCATGACACGCCTGCAGAATAAGACCAAGGAGGTCGAGGAGATCGCAGGCATGATCCTCAATATCTCCAACCAGACGAACCTGCTGGCACTCAACGCATCCATTGAGAGTGCGAGAGCCGGTGAGGCAGGACGCGGATTTGCCGTGGTTGCTGAACAGATCAGACAGCTTGCCGAGCAGACGAAGAAGTCCACGGAGGAGATTACCACGATCATCAACGAGCTGAATGAAAATGCACGCGACGTTATGACTTCGGTGGAGTCTTCGGTGGAAGCGACAGAGAGCCAGAATGAGAAGATTGCGGTTGCGGCAGAGTCTTTTGAACGTCTGAATGAAAATATGTCACAGCTTATCGGAGATATCAATGAGATCGCGGGACAGATCACAGGACTGTCGGATTCCAACAACCGTATTGTGGAGAATATCTCACAGCTGTCTGCAGCGACAGAGGAAGTGACTGCAAGCGCCGAGCAGGTGCGTGAGATGAGCGAGCAGAACCGGAACTATGCGGAGGAAGTAAAGGGGGCCATCGGAACGATCCGAGGCAGAACCGACGAGATGAAGCAGTTTACATAAAAAGAGAAGCGGGATCCGTGATATTGTGAGATTACCCGAGAACCGAAAGTTCCGGAATAGAACAGACGGCGGCAATTCTTTGAAGCAAAATTCATGTATTTCTTCCATGCCGTGCTTGACATCCAATTCCGTGTCTCTTCCACGTTTGGACACTCACAGAGTGTGTCCGACGAGCCGCAGACAATGAGCGGACTTTTTGGTGTCCCTAATGGCACACTCTTCACAGACAATATAAAACCGCGCGAACCGAACTCGCCGGCATCTGCTATTGAAAACAGGGCAGATGCCGACTCAGACAGCGGCTTCGCGCGGTTATGTTTTGTTCAGAGGTAGTATAAGGGACACACAAAAAGTCCTAAAATTGTCTGCCGGCTTGCGGACACAGTCCGTGGAGTGCTCCAAGCTTGGAAAGACATGGATCATCGAAGATGCCAAGCGCGGCATGGTTAGAAATACCGGATTTTGCGGTCAGAATTGCCGCCGTCTGTTCTATTCCGGAACTTCCAGTTATCTGCTTTCCTCCAATATTACAGATCCCGCTTCTCTTTAATTCTAATGGAAGAGACAACGGATCAGACGGTCGTTGTCCTCTGGCTTCATAAAGCAGAGCCGGATGTATTTATTATCCAGAAACGGAAACGTCGAACAGTCGCGGATCATCATTTTCTGCCGGATGGCGCGGTCAAACAGATCCTGCGAGGTGAGATCTTCGCGCAGGATGCGCACCAGAACAAAGTTGGCACTTGGATCGTATACTTTGAAGTCCGGATTCTTATTAAAAAGCTTACACAGGCGGGCGCGCTCGGAGGAGATCAACGATTTGGTCTCTTTGATGTAGGCGCTGTCGGTGAACATTGTCTCACCGGCGATGACAGCAAGAGAATTGATCGTCCACGGATTCTTGCGTGTATTGATGGACTTGATCAGATCGCGGTTGCCTGTGACGGCGTATCCGAGACGCAGTCCCGGAGCGGCAAAGAACTTGGAGGTGCCGCGGAGAATCACGATGTTGTTATAATAATTTGTCAGCGGAACTGCCGTGAGTTCTGCCATATTATCGGCGAATTCCACGTAAGTCTCATCTACCATGACATAGATGTCGTACTGCTTGCAGACGTCTAAGATGTGGCGCATGTCGCTGCGCGGGATCGAGGAGGAAGTCGGGTTGTTGGGATTGCAGATGACGAGAAGATCAATGCTCTCATTTAAGTGCGAGAGAAAATCCTCGACATTGAGCTTGAAGTCATCGGCTTCCCGCAGCGGATAATAGAGTGTGGTGCCGCCGCCCAGCGCGATTTCACGTTCGTACTCAGAGTAAGTAGGACCAATGACAAGGGCCTTTTTCGGATGCTCGACCTGAATAAAAAGGGAGATCAGCTCGGTGGAGCCGTTTCCGACAATGACATTCTCAGTCTCGGTTCCGCAGTATGCAGCGATGCATCTGCGCAGAGAAGTGTACTCCCTGTCCGGATAGCTGGTAATGGCGTCGATCTGATCGGACAGCGTGTGTTTTAACAGCGGAGATACTCTAACGGATTGACATTGGCGGAAAAACTGACAATTTCTTCCTTTTTAATGCCGTAGATTTCTTCTATTTTCTCGAGATCACTTCCATGAAAATGGTTCTTGTGTTTTATCATTGATTACTCCTCCAAATTAGTTTATAATCTATTATAGTCATTGCGTTCAAAAAGCAATAGAAAAGCAGGTGTCAATTTGCGTAAACGGATACAACAGCTAGCAAGGGGAAAGTTCCAATACGCCAGACCGCTTCTTTCTTTTTCTGCAGATAAAGTCGACATTGAGGTGACGGAGGGTAGAGATTACACCGGAGATTTCATTATCACAAGTACGAACCATGTGCCGTTTCGGGGAGTAGTCTATACTTCTGATTCCAGAATGGAATGTCTGACACCCCAGTTTGAGGGGGAAGAGGTGCGGATCCGGTACCAATTTCATAGCAATGGACTGATCGAAGGGGATATTGTCAAGGGGGATTTTTTTCTAATCTGCAACCAGGGAGAATATAACCTTTCTTTTGTTGTGTCTGTATCCAGATTGTATGCGGATACTTCTGCGGGACGCATTAAGAATCTGAACGATTTTACGGGACTGGCAAAAAGCAGTGCCCAAGAGGCATATCATCTGTTTTATTCCGGTCATTTTAAAAATATACTAAAGCCCTCCGAGGTCAGGGAGCGTCTTCTCTATGACGGGGAGGCGGACGGCACGGCGTCATGGCAGAAGGTGGAGGAATATCTGCGCGGGTGCAGACAGAAAAAGCCGGTTGCGGTTACGCTTCTTGCGGATCATGCCTCATTCGAGCAGGTCGCCGGCGACCGCAGGGAGAGCCTGAAGCTGCACCGGGATGAGTGGGGCTATCTCTCCATTTCGATTGAGTCGGACGCGCCGTTTCTTTTGCCGGAAAAGAGTCAGCTGACGGATGAGGATTTTATCGGAAGCACACTGGAAGTGCCATATTATGTGAAAAAAGCTGCCATGCATGCCGGGAAGAATTTTGGAAGACTTTCGATTGTCCTGCCGGAGCAGACGCTTACGTTTGAAGTGTGCGCCACGACGGACGGCGCAAAAGCCGTATCGGAGGAGCATCTGGAATTACAGCGCGGACGGATGCGGCTTGCACAGCTATATATTGATTACCGGCTGAAAAAGATTGTGACCGGCGCATGGGCGAATCAGTCCGTGGAGCTCCTGGATCATATGATGGCAATGGAACCGGAGTGTGAGATGTATGCGCTGATGAAAGCGCAGGCGTTGATTGTGAACCGGCAGAAGCAGGAAGCTTCGTGGATTATGGAGGATTATAAGCGCGGCTGCAGGGACAGGGAGACGCCGGAATGGGGATACTATCTGTATCTGTGCACACTGATTGAGAGGGAACCGTCCTATGTCGATAAGCTGACGGATGAGATTGAACTCCTTTTTAAGAAGAATCCGAAGAGTTCGCTGTTGTTCTGGATTCTTTTGTTTTTGCGGGAATCCTACTATTACAGCAGTCCAAGAAAGTATAAGGCGATTGAAGCATGGATCGAGGGCGGATGCAGCAGCCCGTATCTCTATCTGGAAAGCTATTATCTGATCTGGCAGGATCCCTATCTTTTAACCAGACTGGGAACGTATGAATTGAAAGTCCTGCGGTGGGCGATGCGCCAGGGAGTCCTCACAAAGGAACTTGCACAGCAGATCAGGCATCTGCTGCCGGAGGTGCGTGAGAAGTCGCGGGTACTGTACGAGATCTTAGAGGCGGCGTATCAGGTGGAGCCGGAGGAGGAGATGCTTTCTGCCATCTGTGCATATCTGATCCGCACACAGTGTTACGAAACCGAGTACCACCGGTGGTATGAGCTCGGAATCGAGCAGAAGATAAGGCTTACAGGACTCTATGAGGCGTATCTGATGTCGCTGGATGCGCGTGAGGTGGGCGGAGTTCCGCGCATGATTCAGATGTATTTCCAGTATGACAGTACGCTTTCCTATACGCAGAAGGCGGTCTTGTTTGTCAATATCATAGCAGCCAGAACGAAACAGCCGGAGGTATACCAGAAATATCAGCGCACGATGGAGCAGTTTGCAATGGCACAGATCGAGGCGGGGCACATCAACGATCATCTGGCGGTGATCTACGATGAGATGCTGCCCAAGGGTATACTGGATGAAGAACTGGCACACAGTCTGGCGCCGCTTTTGTTCACACACAGAATCAGCTGCACCAACCGTCAGATCGCCCGCGCCATCATCTGGCATGAGGAGATGAAAATGCCGCAGAGCGTGTCGTTTGTGAACGGAACCGCCTATTTTAAGGCGTATACGCCACAGTATAGCATTGTGCTGGAAGATACGAACGGCAACCGGTTCTGTTCGAGTGTGGTATACCAGGATGAGGCGCTGATGTATCCGGAGCGGTATGTGGGTCAGTGTCTTTCGCTTGCACCGGGGGAAAACGCCTATCTGCTCTGGCATATGAGCCGGCACATGGAGCCGGAGGCATGGAGCGATACCGAGAAGACCTATGCATTGCAGCTGCTGCAGTCAGGCAGACTTTCCAGAACCTATCTCGTCCGGCTTGCACTTGCGCTGATTTCTTACGAAAAAAAAGACGGCAGGGATTTTTCCTATTCGGAGGGGGAACTGGATCTGATGAAGGGGCAGCTCGCGGAGGCACTTTCCGACGTGAGTGTGCGCAGGCAGATGGCCGCGCTTCTGACGGAGAACCACCTCTATGAGAAGGCCTATCAGATGGTGCAGATCGACGGCTACGATTATCTGAAGACGGAGTGGCGCGTCTCCCTCTGCAGCTATGCGATCGCGGATCACGGCTATGAGGAGGATGATTTTCTGCTGGGATTTGCGGAGAGCACCTTCCGGCAGGGAAAATACAGCGATGTCATGCTGATTTACCTCTGCAAGTATTTTAATGGGCCGACCAAGCAGATGGCGGAATTGTGGAAAGCTGCGGGCGAATTTCAGATCGACACGTTTGATCTGGAAGAGCGGATTCTGACACAGATGCTCTATACGACCGATTACACGCCGCACATGGAAGAGATCTACGAAAGTTATTGCGCAGGGGGCGGCAGAGATCTGGTCTGCATGGCGTATCTCTCTTATTTTGCCAATATGTATCTCACGGAGGACGCCGTCGTGCCGGAGCATGTGTTCCGCCAGAGCAGGGGAGCGTTATCTGACCGGGGGCGATCTAAACCGCGTCTGCCGGATTGCACTGCTAAAATATCTCTCGGAGAATCACCTGTCGGAGCGTGACAGAAAGATCGCGGACGAGCTTCTTGACACCTGCATCCGGCATAATCTGTATTTTGCATTTTTCCGGAAGTTCGACGAAAAGCTGCTGCGCAAATATCAGCTTACAGATAAGTTCTTTCTGGAATATCACACCGCGCCGGGGCAGCAGATCGAGGTTCATTACCGGCTGGAGGCACAGCAGGAATATCTTGCGGATGAATTGACGGAAATGTATGACGGAATCTATGTAAAAGACTTTATCCTGTTCTTCGGGGAGAAGGTTCAGTATTATATCCTGGAGAGCCAGACCGCGGACGGGCAGATCGGGGCGAGCGGCTGCCTGGGCAACGGGGATATTATGGAAGAGGGCAGCGGAGACCGCTACGCATGGCTGAATGAGATGCTGCTGGCGTGTACGCTCGATGACAGAGAGAAGCTTGCCGGGAAGATGAAGCGCTATTATGGCATGACAAAAGTGACGGAAGAGGCATACCGGCTATTGTAGCACAGAGAGGGGAACATATGGAACACCGGTTTTATCTGGGAATCGATCTGGATGACCAGTACGCTGTGATCAGCAGCTATGAATTGAATAAGAAAGAACCGGAGACCTTTTCTGCGATTGCAGGGAGCGAAATCTATCAGATTCCGGCGCTGATTACCAAGAAGAAAGGAATCGGGCAGTGGTTTGTCGGCGAGGAGGCAGTGCGGCTTGCCATTGCACAGGGCGAGGAGGCGAACGGCAGACTTCTCTCGCGGGCGGTCGGCGGTGAGAAGGTTTTTGTGGATGGGGAGACCTATCCGGCGGAGGAACTGCTGACTCTCTATCTGAAAAAACTGATACGACTGGCATGTGGCCCCGACAGAAGATGGGAGCCGGACCGGCTGGTCATCTGTATGGAAAAGCTGTCGAGGGAGGCGACGGAGCTGTTCCTTTCGATGGCGCCGAAGCTTGGAATTGACCGGGAAAAGCTGCAGCTGCTTGACCGGAAAGAATGTTTTTACTATTTTGCCTACCATCAGGTGCCGGAACTTTCGATGCACGACGTGTATCTGTTCGATTACCGCAGGGAGGATATCCGCTGCTGCAGATTATATAAGGAAAAACGAACGACGCCGCAGCTGATCTCGCTGGCGGAGGAAGTGCGCCGGATGAATGCGGACAGCCGGGACGAGAATTTTCTTGGCATTCTAAAGGACTGCTTCCGCGGACATATTGTCTCGTCGGTGTACCTGACGGGAGACGGATTTGACGGGGACTGGATGAAACAGTCCGTGGCGTTTCTGTGTCAGGGCAGGAGAGCGTTTGTCGGGAAGAATCTGTACTCCAAGGGGGCCTGCTACGCCGCCTTGTGCAGTGAACAGCAGGAAAACTGGGATTATGTATATCTGGGTGACAATGAGATGAAAGTCAATGTCAGCTTAAAAGTCCGGAATATGGGAAAAGCAGAGTTCTATACGCTGATCAGTGCAGGGGACAACTGGTATGAGACGCAGGGAATGTGCGAAGTGATCCTTGCGGGAACGCCGGAGATTGATTTCTGGCTGCAGCCGCCGGGAAGCCGGGAGGCGAAGGTGGAGAAGCTAAAGCTTCTGGATCTGCCGGAACGCCCGGACAAGGCAACGAGGCTTCGCATCACGGCAAAACCGGTTTCGGATACAAAGGTCTGGATCCAGATCCGGGATCTTGGATTCGGGGAATTATTTAAGAGTTCGGATAAAGTGTGGGATTACCGGATGGAATTTTCGGAAGAGAATCCGTAGAGGTGTGGGAGAAGACGATGGGAGAATTGATTCTGTGCAATCAGAATATGGCGGCATTTCCATATTATGTGGAGGAGGCGGCAATCGGCGTTTACTCGCTGGAGGAATTAAGTTATTATATCTGCCACAATGTCTATCTGCTCCGCAGTGATTTTATGAATGAGGATCTCTGCAACTGGCTGGAACGGGAACTGAAACTAAAAGATGCTGCAGATGCCCTTCGGGAGATTGTGAGAAAAGGCGGCACCCTGTCCGAGTTTGTGACCTGTCTGCTGTCGCAGAGCGGGTATTGTGACAGAATGCAGATCGCGCAGATTGCGCAGCAGATCGCGGAGCTGGAACACAAATCCGAATACGAGTGCAGCAAGATCCGCGCTGACCGCTATGTGACAAACGGGCGCTATGCGGCAGCTATCGCGGCGTACAGAACGCTGCTTGCGAATCAGGCAGCGGAGAATCCGATCCTGGTCGGGAATGTCTGGCACAACATGGGAAAAGCGTATACCGGATTATTCCGGTTTCGGGAAGCAGCGGACTGTTACCGGAAGGCGTACGGACTCAATGAGAATCCCGAATCTCTCCGCGAATGTCTCTATGCGTACCGGTGTCTGCACGATGATGACGGATTCAAGAATACGGCGGCGGAATGCGGCATGACGGCAGAGGAGGCGGCGGAGGCGGCGCACAGGCTTTCCGAACTTTCCCGGATGGACGAAATCCGTCAGTTTGAAGAGCAGGTGGACGGACTGTTTGCTGACGGGCAGGAAGATGAAATTGCAGGAATGCTTGCAGAGTGGAAAGATACCTATCGGAAAAATTGCAGAATATAGAGGAAGCGTGAAACGATGTTTTTTTGGAAGAGAAAGAAAAAGGAACCTGATTTTGAGAGTAAGATGGGAGAATTAAATACAACGGTTCTCTCAAAAAAGGATTACAAAAATACCGGTAAGATTGAACAGTACGTGGTGGAGCGCTTAGAGCAGATGATTGAGCTGACCAAGGAGCTGGACGATGAGAAGGAAGAATACCGGATTGTGACGTCCTATCTGAATGATATTGAGACTCTGGAGAAGATACCGAAGGAAGAAAGAGATAAGATTTCTGAGATCGCGGTAAATGTGGTGCAGTTAAACAAGGCGCGCACGGAATTCCTCAACTCTTCCAAGAAGCTGTCGGATGCACAGTTTGCACAGTTAGAGCAGCAGGAGCGGGAACTGCCGGAGGCAATCAAACGTTTTAAGACCAACGAACTGCACCGGGATACGCTGCAGAGGGATATGAAATATCTGGAACGGGAAAAATCCGAGTGGAATCTGCGCAAGGAGTATCTGGATCATCAGCAGAAAAAGCTGAAAAATGTACTCTATGTCATCGTCGGTCTGGCAGTGACGCTCGCGGTTGTGTTTGGAATCTTACAGATCATTCTGGAAAAGGATTTCTACTATGCGTGGATGGGACTGATCTTTGCAACTGCGGTGGTGGTGTGCGGCATTTACATGAAAATTCAGAATGACCTTTCGGAGATGCAGGTGGCGGAGCGGAGCCAGAACCGTGCGATTGTTTTGCTTAACAAGGTCAAGCTGAAATATATCAATGTTGCCAATGCGGTTGATTATGCGTGTGAAAAATACCATGTAAAAAGTGCGGGAGAGCTGGAAAACCAGTGGCAGTATTATCTGGAGGCGGTCAAGGAACGCCAGAAATATCAGAGAACCAATGAGGATCTGGAATATTTTAACGGCAGACTGGTGCGCATGCTCTCCAATTATCAACTGTATGATGCGCATGTGTGGGTAACACAAGCGGTTGCGCTCGTCGATCCCAAGGAGATGGTGGAGATCAAGCACGGACTGATCGGGCGCAGACAGAAGCTGCGCGCACGGATTGAGAACAATCTCTCGCAGGTCAACGAGCAGAAAGAGGAGGCAGAACAGCTTTTAGACAAGGTCGGAAGCATGCGTCCCCAGATGGAAAGGATTTTATATGCGGTAGATAAAATTAACGAGGGAGATTAGCACCAGAGAATGGGATGCGGCATAGAGTAAAGAGAAGATATCATTAATAGGAGAGCCGCATGAGAAATTACAATGCAGCAGGAAACATGCGCAGCCGATGTGCATGTGAACCGGATGCAGCTTCTGATAGACAGCCGGAATATGTGGTTGCGATGGCATATGTTCCCTGGCAGTATTTCAAAACGACCTATGAACTGGATAAGGCACTTGAAACCGGAACCATATTCCCCGAACTGGATAAGCCGTTTCTGGCAGCGGGAAGGGGGTGCGGGCGTTGCTGATGAATCAGATGACACAGATGAACCAGGCGCAGCTTCTGCACTGGATCAATATGGTGAGCTTTGCCGTGGTGGACATCGCGGAGTATCTGGATACGCATCCCGTCGATGCGGAAGCGATCTGCTATTTCAATCACCACATGGAAATGCGCAGAAATGCCATGCAGGTGTATGCGGACAAATTCGGACCGCTGACGATTGATATGGCAAATCCGGACACTTACTGGAATTGGGCAAAACAGCCCCTGCCGTGGGAAGGAGGTGGCTGCTAATGTGGAATTATGAGAGACGCTTGCAGTACCCGGTCAACATCACAAGCCCCAATGCGAAGATCGCGCAGATCATTTTGTCGCAGTACGGCGGCCCGGACGGAGAAGCGGCAGCATCGTTTCGTTACCTGTCGCAGCGCTACAGCATGCCGGATCGGAAGGTGGCGGGGCTGCTGACCGATATTGGCACAGAGGAATTAGCACATTGATGTTGGATATGGTCTATAACAGCTCAACATCGATATCAAACACATTTTTCACATACCGACCAATGCCGGGCTTAGAGTCCATGCGGTTATAGTATGTGATTTTTTTTATGCAGGTCTTTAAAAACTTATTCTTTTCGGCAGCAGTCACGGCAGGATCGCGGAGGGCGGTCAGACAATCCGTAAAGCGCGCGATCTTTTCTTGATAATCAACCAGGGGAGAAGTCGCGGCACGTGCTTCCAAGAGCGCCTGCTCGGTCGCCTCAATCTGCTCCTGCACCTTTGCATTGCGGGACAGATACTCATCTTTTGTATAGATGCCATCGTCAAAGGCATCTTTCTGGCGCAGGTCTTTGGCGCGCAGCTTTTTCTAACTCTGCCTCAAGACTGCGGATAATGGACAAGTTGTTGGTACGGAATCCATCATCATCATTTTTAAGTAAGACCTCAAAGTCAGAGACACAGTCCTCAAGCGTCTGGACGACACGATCATAAAACGCAGCGTATAGGACAGACTTGGTGTGGCAGTTACTCTGATTATCACAAAGCAGGCTCTCCGTCAGCTGTCCGGGACGGCTTTGGCAGGTGGAATGCTTAAAAGACATCGCACGCCCGCAGGTACCGCAGTAGAGCAGACCTGCAAAAGGATTCCGAAGCGTCTGACCTTTGCGTAGGCATGGATTTGTGCCGCGCTTTGCGAGGATGGCGCGATGTGTCTCTTCGCTGATGATGGGATCATGCAGACCATCAACATAGATCCAGTTCTGCTCGTCCTTATCCTTGGGGCGCGTCTTTACAATTGAACCATCTATCATTCGCTTTTCCGTCTTACGATGATTCCATCGGATTTTACCGATATATACGGGATTCTCAAGCATGTCTTTGATGGCAGCAGGCGACCATTGCGGAGCCTTGCGCGGACGGAACCCGAGAGCGTCCAGCTGATGGGCGATAGCCTGGAAGCCCATGCCATCATCCAGATACATGTGACACATCAGACGCAAAGCTTCCGCTTCATCAGGGACGATCTCAAGCGTGTGCTGCACATCCTTGCCAGAGCCGCGCGTGATCTTGCGGTAGCCATACGGAGCAACAGAGCCGATATAGTTTCCCTTTTTGACAGATGCCGTGCGTCCGCGGTATAAGATCTTTTGGTGTACTCCAGATAGTCATTCCCACGGGTGAGCTCCATCTCGAAAAACTTGCGGTCGTACTCATCCGTCAGATTGTATGTGCGCTGCGGTGTGAGTACCGGCGTGCCGGTGTAGCGAAATGCGTTTACAATCCTGCCGCAGTCCTCAAGATCACCACGGGAGAGACGCTGTGGATCAACGACAAGCACACCCTTGACATTGCCTGATTCAAGAAGCTGCATAAGGCGGCGCATGACAGGGCGTGCGGCTATAGTCTCGCCGGAGACCACCTCACGGAAGATATAAGCATCCGGGATCTCTTCGCCAAACTCTGTACGTGCGAAGTCCTGTAAGATAGATTCGTGCTTTGCAAGCACCTCATCAACGGTCATGTCTGGGTTGTCAGCACGCGATTTGCGCAAATAGATTAAATAGTTTGTAATCATAATGATAAGCCTCCCCAACGGCTAAAAATGATAAAGTTGCACCGGTGCAACAATGATGAGATTATTGCACCACGAAAAAAGCAATCTGTCAAGGGTAGATGTACAGTCGGAAAAATATGGAAAAATGTAAACTTCAAGCATATCATTTCGCCAACAAAACAACCATGCGATCTCGCGTAAATAAGCAAAAAAGTGTTTCACAGCAGAACCAAAAAATGTGTTATAAATAAGACATACAGAGCAGCGCTACCAGGAATTACCGGTAAAAAAGAAAGAGAAAACCGTGTATACTGTACAAGATGAAGAACAGGGTGCAGCAGTATAGATGGGAAAAAAAAAGAATGGACAGAAGGTCAGCTGGCGCAAAAGTCAGGTGTGTCAAAAAAGTACGATCAACAATATCGAAAATGGAAAGACAACGAATCCATCGATAGAGGTAGCCTTCCGGCTGGCGGATGCTCTGGGTGTTGATGTAAGGGAACTTTTTTTACAGATAGGGGATGTAAACACGGAGGAGGAAGCAGAGTGAAAGCGGAGGAGCTAAAGCAGAGGATCAAAAAGAAGTGGACACCATGGGGGATGGAGATTATCATTTCATGTGCCAGATGATGACATTGATCAAAAAGCACAAAAGAGAGGCGGAGCATTGAGCTCCGCTTTTTGTTATAAAATATGCACAATGTGCAAAAAAGTATTGATATTATATGCACAATGTGCATATAATATAATTACAGAAAAGGAACAGCAGGATAAAGAAGAAAAGTTAAGAGGGTATGAGGATGACAATAGAGGAAGCAAGAAAAAAGTCGGATTATCAAGGAGGAAGTATCAAATTGGCTGGAGATTCCGTACCGGACATTAGCAAGCTGGGAACTAGGCGAGCGGACATGCCCGTCGTACATGGAGAAACTGATTGTAGAAAAAATCTTACAGGGAAAGGAAAAGGTAAAAAGTATGATGGTATATGAATTGAAGAGATTTACGGCAGAGATCAGAAGATCAGAGATTAGCGGAAAAGAGGAACTGACACCGGGATGCACGCTTGAACGTGATACAGATCCGGAGACGATCAAGAAATTCGACAATCTGGAGGAAGCATTGGCAGAACTGAAAAAGATGCCGACGGCAACCGCAAGATACACAAGCAGCGTAGTGCCATTCTGGGCGGTAGAAGAATATGCAGTAGAGGCATACGAAGCAAATGAGGATGGAGACTTTTGATCGGATCAGACTACTACACGCAGGATGACATGGAGATCCGCGAGTAAAGGACAAAAAAAGAGTGCCAGCAGACAAGCTGACACTCTTTTTTTTTGATATCATATCAATGCTTGTAGTCTATGTCGTACTTTTCGGCAATATCCTCAAGCGCTTTGTCATAGTTATCACTTATCTCCTGGGTTCTGGCATCAGAATCAGCCTTAATTTTTTCGGCAGAAATATCTTCTGTTTTCTGGGAGATAAGTTCGCCGGTCTCATAGCTGTATACATCGTAGTACTTTTCGCTGCCATCAGGTACTAAGTATAAATGACCTGTATCAGGATCGCTTATAGTGGCAACGGACCAATCATCTAAAAAAGAAAAATACATACAGGACATAGAGACAGTTTTTCCATTAGAATCAGTGACGGAGACAGTCTCGGTAATATCTCCATCTTCCGAGATCTGCACCTCATCATAAGAGCAGTCGGTAACAGCGGTAAATCCGATCTGAGTAAGAGCCTGAGCACATACTTCCGCGTAGGAAGAAAGAGAAAGCTTTTCTGACAAGTAGTTGTACTCGTCAGTTGATAAATTGATGGGGCTTTGGGATTCGGTGTCATAAGTTGTCACCTCTTCTGGTTCAGTGCCACAGCTACTTCCGTATCGGTCACTGTGGTGGATTCTGGCACACTCTGAGTTTGAGTGCCACAGGAAGTCAGAAACAGACATGAGAATAACAGGACAATCAACCTATTTTTCATAACAATCTCCTTTGGGAATATATTTTTTTAATAGTACAAAAAGGAGAGCCAGTATGTCAATTCGATATGACGTAAAAAACCGGAAAGACGTTAATCTTTCCGGTTTTTACGTTTTCAGCAAGCTGTTTGCAAAAATTTCTAAGAACTTCCTGCGATTCTGGCTGTAATTGCTGATAGGTACGAACTACATCAAGCACCATTCCGTAGAATTCATCGTCTGCTTCTTCGAGCAAATCGGATACAAGAGCAGCAGTCTCATCATCCGGTAGCAGGAACATATCACCAGTTCCATCACGGAGCCACTCTTCACTTTTACAGAAAATTCACGACAGATAGATTTAAACATCTGTTCGGTCACATTATTAGTGCCGCTTTCCCACTGGCTTACAGAATTCTTTTTGACACCAAGCCGGTCACCGAATTTTTCCATTGTAAGTCCAAGTGCTTTTCTTAATGATCTAATACGCTCATTCATTTTTTATTAAGACCTCCCTCCTTGGTTCCAGAATAACACCACACAAATTGAAAGTCAATAAAAAGTTCTTTTAGAAGAACAAAAAACACTTGACACTGTTCTTGAAAAGATGTATTGTGTTCTTAGAAAGAACGCAGACGGAAAGGAGGAATGGATATGGTAGCAGAAAAAAAGGCAAAAGAGACACAGGACATCAGAGAGATTGTAACAATCTTCAAGGAGCTGGATCCAGTAAGCAGAGTATTGGTGCAGAGCAATGCAAGGACACTGCTGGCGAGAGACCAGATGACGAGACAGCGGGAAAAAGGAATGGTGCAGCAGTAGAGGAGAGAAAAGATGGCACAAAAGAAGCAAATGATAAATGGCTGGCACACGTAGAGATCAAAGAAGCCATCAACGGGAAAGCACAGGTTTACATTGATGGGAAACGTGTACCGGGAGTTATCGGATATCAGATCGAGCAAAACTCGCAGGATAAGAGGGTACCGATCCTCAACTTGCAGGTGCAGTGTGAGTTTGACATGGATTGCGGAGCGATACCCATCCTGCCAGAACCGTGGTCATGGTTCTACGTTCCAAAGTCGCCCAACTTTGTAGATGTAAGAGACATCATACATAAAAAAGACTAATTCTGATTGTTGAGCGGGCGAGTGGGACAAAACCCAATAGGGGCTGCATTGTACAGCTTACAGACTTCAGCATTTCCACAGACCTGATAGTCGCAGTCAACAGATTCTACGGCATCATTATTCCAAGTTACTTCTAAGGCGCGAGTAGAATCAATGAAGTCACAAAAAGCCGACATTGCCACTGCAATATTTTCCCATTAGTAAGATCTCCTTTCTGGGTTACTCGGCGCGGCAACGCCTGTAAATACAGTATAAAGAGAATAAAGGGAAAGGACAATGGCATAAACACAATCGGTAAAAAAGGGTAGCTGGCAAGATGGACAAATAGCCGGGAATAGAATGGAGCAAGGAGGTGCACACATGACAACCGGAAAAGCAGAAAAAGCGGAGATAATTAAGATCATGGAATTCCCAAACGGTCGGAATATCGTGCATATCCCGATCCGGACACCGGAGGAAGAGGCGCGGCACCACGAAGAACTGTACAAAGCGGCGGTGCGGCTGCTGAAAGCGCAGGAGAGAAGCAAAAAAAGAACAAGGGAGGGAAGCAAGATCATGAGCGACGTAGAAAAACTTACAGAAGAAAGTGGTTGGGATCGCGGAGGCTTACGCAGACATGGTGCAGGAGATGATAGAGAGCAAAAAGATCGCTTGCGGATATCAACGAAGGATTAAGGATGCTGAACCACATTGCAAGCACGCTCTACAAATTGAGCGCCAGTGGTAACCCAATGACGCCCGATTCGTAAAAAATTAGATAAGTTCCCATTCGCTCAAGTCGGATGGAACATCAGGGACTTGACCGTCGAGTTCATCCCACTCGAATAAGCCGGTGCAGTGCATATAGACGTTATCTGCCTCAGCTTCTGGGGATGCGCAAGATTCCCAAACGGTGTTCTGGTAAATCAGACCGTAATGACCGTTGGTAAGCCTCTTGATGTACAGAGGACCTATTGGACTTGCATATTTCCACATAGACACACCTCACGTTTTATGAGTATTTTCAGCATGGCAGTGCTGATAAGACAATTATAGGCGAGCAGAGAGGAAAAGACAAGGAAGCATATTTTTTAGAGCCCGGAGCAACCGGGCGGAAAGGACAAGCATGGTAAACAACAAAAAGCCAGTGTACATCGTGATGGTGATACTGGCAGCAGTGGCTATCTATGTATGGGCGGCGAGCAGGAGCCCGTACACTGTGGGAGCGGCGGAACTGGAACACGAGGAAGTAAAAGCGTCGATCGTGAAAGGGCAGGAGATTGCACCGGTGCAACCGGATCCACAGATTGACGAGATGACGCCGGAAGAGATTGCAGAGGAAGAATACTGGGACAGTCTGGAACTGCTTGCTATCTGCGTGGAGGCAGAGGCGGGAAACCAGAGTCTGGAGGAAAGCGCCTGGTAGTGGATGTGATCCTCAACCGGGTGGATGACCGATCGGGAGTGTGGGGAGATGACATTGCATCAGTCATCACACAGCGCGGCCAGTTCACATCTTACTGGGATGGCGGCATGGACAAGGTGTGGAGCCGTCGCCGGAAACGTACAAAGCTGTGGAGATGGAGCTGGAGGAGAGAGGACATCCGGGCGTGTACTACTTCCGGGAAGGAACAGTGGCCGGAGTATGGATCACACTGGAAAAAAGTCGGAGATCATTATTTTTCGGGAAAGTGAGGAGGAAAAGATGCAGACAGTAACACAGATTTTAGAACACCTGCAGAAACTGCCGGAAGAGTTTGCGGAGCAGTATGCGGCAGGAGAGTATGCGAGAGCGGCATCGACGCATGAGTATGCGGCACGGGTGTCGAGCTTTATCGAGATGGACAAGGACGCAAGAGATGCGCTGATGGCGAGATTTAATCAGGTGCAGGTAGAGGATGCGTATCAGAGAGTAGGGAGATGGAGAGATGCTGAGCGAGAAAGAGTTGGAAAGAAGCTTTTCGAGCAGGCGGAGTGGTTCGATCACTACATAAGTCGAAAAGAGTACCTGCAGGCTGCTTTGTGCGCTGATTGGGCGGCGATGATTGCACTGTTTTGCGGAGCTGACGAGGAGCTCATGGTGAGATTGTTCGGCACACGCCAGACGGACGAGCCTATAGAGGGATTGATCCGAGCAGATCGCAGAATGAAAGCAGATGAATGGTGCATCTATAAAGGCGGCTATGCACACAGCAAGCACACGTACCAAAATGTGATGACTTTGGCATAAAAAAAGAGAGCATTGGATTTGGGGCTCCAATGCTCAGGTAAAAAATTAACCATGTATTAACATCTATATTATACCCGTAGTATGCCAAAAAGTCAAGAAAAACAGGGCAAAAAAGCCCTGCCCCATTTAGCAGTATCAGTATATTAAAGTTTGACACAAACACAAGGGGAAGATATGGCACACAGAAAGATGGTGTACCGGTATGGACCGGGCGGGGATAAGTACACCGAGTATGAGTTTAAGTTTGTGGGGCGATTCGGAGCCAAGGGAGAGAAGAGAGGTCCGAGAAAAGAAAGCCACGCCGGAGCAGATCCGAAAACAAAATCAGTGGAACAAGGAGAAGACGGTGCTCCGGTTGATCCGGGGAGAACTTTGGTCAGGGCGATCTGTGGATCACATGTAAGTTCCCAGCGGGAACCAGAATGTCGGGGAAGGATCTCAAGGCGATCCGGAAAGCCTTTTTTTAACAGAATTACGCAGAGCATACAAAAAAAGAGATGCAGCGCTGAGATACATATGCCGGCTGGAGATCGGAGAAAGAGGCGGTCCTCATATGCACATGGTGGTTAATCGGGTGCCGGGCGGCGGGACGTCAGCCATCATACAGACAGTATGGCGGAAATACGGGAAAAACGATGCACTTTACGCCGCTTTATGAGGATGGAGATTATAAAACCTGGCGGAGTATATCACAAAGCCGCTCAAAGAGGAGGAGATCAGCGGTCAGCTCACATTGTTTGGCGAGGAAGAGGACAGGAAGATCTTCTCGGCGTATAGCTGCAGCAAGGGACTGAGACAGCCACAGCCGGAAGAACATGTGTATCGCAGACGAACGGTGCGGGAGCTGGTGGAGAACGGACCGGAGCCGACACCGGGATACTACATAGACCGAGACAGCATCAGATACGGAAAAAATCCGTACACAGGGATGACGTATTTTTACTATACGGAAATCCGGCTGGAATACGGGGGAATATGCGGAAAGAGGGCAGGTGATAGCGGATGAGAGCAGTGAGCATCTATACAGCCACGTCAATACGAGGAAGATGGGGCAAAAACGGGCATATTGGATATGCCCTAGAATATTACGCCGAAGGACACAAGCAGCCAGACGTACTATTCGATTACGAACCGGTGGAGAACGTGAATGAGAATCGGGCGGAACTGATCGCACTGTTACGGGCACTCGCCCGGATGCGGGAGAAGTGTGTCCTGACGCTTTACACAGAGTCGGAGTACCTGTACCAGGGACTGAAAGATGATGGACACGTAGAAAAGTGGATCAAAAGCGGGTGGAAGACCGTGAAAGGCACAGAAGTGAAGAATCGGGATCTGTGGCAGAAGCTTATGGCGGCGCTACAGGGGAATTTATACACATTGGAGATCCGACGCGGGAACGCGTACACTGCAAGGTTACATGCAGAGATGGAGAGAAAGGAGCGAAAAGTATGAGCTTATACGAGAAATTTGGAGAATTTGACAGCGTGGAAGAGTTGAACATGAGCGCAGAGGGATTGCTCAAAGAGGGAGATACGGAGAGTTTGATCGCCTTGCCAAGGAGAACGGAATTGATGAAGCGGATGCCAAGGACTACATCGATGGATGTATGGACGTGCTTGCGTCACCAATCGCGGCAGCACTCGGCAAACTGGAGGTAGAGTGCGAGGAACTCAAGCCAGAACAGATCATGGAGGACTGGCTGGGGTATATCCGGATCAATGCACAGAATCAGAGGAGATGGCGGCAGCAGTGAGAAGAAAAGGAAAGTCACTGCGGGGCTGTATCGCCGCGCTGCTCAAGTGGTCATTTGAGCACATGAAAGACATAGACAAGGAAATCCTCAAAGAAGCTGGAGTGACCGCAAGCAGGGTAGCGAGCGGAACTCCGGGCATGGCTACGGCAAGAGAGATCATCCGGACGTACTATCTTGGAAAGTAGGTGCGAAAAATGAAGAAAAAAGAATTGCTGGAAATGAAAAAAATGCAAGCAACGGCGCACATGCTGCACACGGCGGAGCAGGACGAGGCAAAGGACGATGAGATAAAGTATGAAAATCACTATGGATACAAGGGAACGCGGAAAATAACGAAGTGCAGGTATGGAAGGTACTTTATGGCAGCAGTAGAGAAAGAAACTTTGAAGGTGGCAGTCTTTACCAGATTGAGTTTGAGACAGAAGTCGCGGGAGCCGGTATATGAGATCTATGTGAATAAAAAGGAGAAAAAATACCTGACCTATGAGCCGGAAACAAAAAAATGGCGCACAGCGAAGATTAACATGCTGAGTTGGGAGGGATTGTATTATCTGCACATGTACGAGGAGTGGCAGACGGACGCTACTCGAAAACTTGTAAATGATTATTTTGATACGGGGAAAAACCTAAATGTCTTCCAGGCGGTACTTGATTTTCAGAGTGCAGTGAAAGAAGAGGCACTGTATCGGAAGCATAGAAGGAAATTGAAGAGATAGATGCAACAATGAAGGAGGTGCCGAAATTACCAAAAAATTTTGATGACTGGGTAATAAAAAATTGCTTCAAAGAAACCTTATTTTACGAGAGAGAGAGACCGTATAGATGGTCCAAAAGTGTACTGTACGCATTGCGGTCAGTATATGGATGCACCAACTGTGGGTGGAGCACCAAAAGCATGGGGCAGACATTAAATGCCCAAAGTGCGGAGTAGATGCAACGTATAGATCGTGGAATAAACAAAGGTCGTAGAAGAGGAAGTGGATGTTGCAATCCTGCAAAGGCTCAATGACAGAAGTGGCTACATCTTGCGGTGCTTCCGGACAAAAATAACGCGAAGGCATAACAAAGGATGGGAAGTGGCAGAGTTTAGAAAATTTGAAAGAGAGAGAACGGCTGTCACTTGATCTGCGGAGCGAAGAGGCATTTGAATACGGAGAGTATAAGTACACAGGGGTAGAAAGATGGTGCCACCAGTGTCGCCACTCACAGTGGGGGTACTACTGGCGCATAGAAAAAGCGCTTATGTATACACCTAACTTAAGGAGAGAACTAAAAGGGAAACCATTTGCCAGAATGGACTTGAAAAAAGCTGTTCCATGGAGGGAAAGAAAAAGGGTAGATGCAACGTATATTTTAGAATATTAGAAGACTTTCCATTTGTTGAATATCTGGAAAAAAGCGGTTTACACAAACTTATGAGAGAAATAATGGAGGAGATGTAAACAGAACTTTTTTTTGACAGAGAAGCCCCAAGAATAAACGAGGTGTTGAAATTAAATAAACAGGAGTTCTCGAGACTGAGGCAGATTGATGGGGGACAGAACGTGGTACAAGCCTTGAGGTATGAGCAAAACAGCGGAGAGAGACTGACAGATGGGAACTTGCGCTACATTGACGAAAATGAGATTGATGTAGCAAATCTTATTTTAACAGCATCAAGAACAGGAATGACAATGCAGAGGATGCTTAACTATCTGAAAAGCAGATGGATAAAAATGAAATGAGGTTTGAGGAGACAAGAAGACTTTATAATGACTATCTGGATATATGGCGAAGAACGGGGAATGGATGTACCCGATGAGATTGTGAGCAGAAACGCAAGAATGCGGGAATTTCATGACAAATACACGGAAGAGAAAAACAGAGAAGAGAATGAAAAGCGGGATCGGGAGGTAGAAAAAAAATTCCCGCAAATCAAAAGATTATAAGAGAAATGCAGAACACTTTGCCTTTGAAACAAAAAAAGTATGTGATTGTTGTCCCTAAAAAAGCATCTGACATCACAAAAGAGGGCCGACGGCAGCATCATTGCGTAGGAGCATCGGATCAATATATGGCTAAAATGGCGAGCCGGCAGACATTTATACTGTTTTTGCGAAAGAAAGACGACAAAGAGGTGCCGTACTATACGCTAGAGGTGGAATGGGATGGGAAAATAAGACAGTGGTATGGGGCATATGACAGACAACCAGACAAAGAAGAGATACAAAGTATTTTTAAACCAGTGGACCAAAAAGATTGAGAAAAGGCAACTGAAAGAACAAAGAGAGCAGATAAAGCAGACAAAGATACTGGCAGCAGTATAAGGAGGTAAGAGATGGAAGAACTGATGGAACAGAGACATGATGGGAGCGACGTGATTACATATACTGACTACACAGCATACAAACAGGATTTAAGATCTGAGCTGGAACGGGCGGCAGAAGCATTCGTGCGGATCGGGTACATGTTAAAAGTGGCACGAGATACGAGGATTCTTGAGGGTTCGGATATGCAAACGTCAACGAGTTTGCTGCGAAAGAGTTCGGACTGGAAAAAACGCAGGTATCAAGGTTTATCAATATCAATGACAGGTTCGCCAAGGACGGCTACTCGACGGAACTCCGGGATGAGTACAAAGGATACGGATACGCCAAGCTTGCGATGATGTTGACCTTACCGGATGAGATCAATGAGATGCTGAGTCCTGAGATGAGCAAAGCAGAGATTAAAGAGATTAAAGATGAAGTGGACGCAGAGAGCAAAAAAGACGGACATTGAGGTAATGCTGGAGAAAAAGGACGAGGTGCAGCAGTCACTTGATGACACGCTGGCAAAAGCGCTCTACCAGTGGGGAAAAGATACACCGGAAAGCTATGTAAGAATCTGGACCGAAGCACAGCGGTGCCACACAGAGGAGATCACGGCAGAAGTACTGGTAAACGCACTTGCACCGGGAGGGTTTATATTGATTATGACCCGTATTCCGGGAGAGGGCAGATGCTCGGTCAAAATCGATGAGAACAGCGAGCAGGTATCAGTGGTGTTGATCCGTGACGGACAGAGACATACATACAGCAAAGCAGATGCGGCACAGGTGCTCATGGGTATGTGTGGCGGATCAGACGCAAAAGAGCAGTGGAGCGAATTGTATAACCTGGCGTATCCGGAGCCGGTAAAAAAACCGGTTGCACCGGTGCAACCAAAGAAGGAGAGCCATGTGCAGCTGCCGCCAAAGCCAAAGGAAGAAAAGCAGGCAGAAAAACAGGAGAAAAAGATCGAAGAGAAGCCACAGGGACAGCCGGAAGCACCACAGGGGCAGTCAGTAGAGCAGAACAGAGAAAACGAAGTGCAGGAGCAGAGCACAGAAAGCGAGAAGCAGTCACAGCCGGCGGAAAGCATCGGAGAGGATGAACAGCGGGAGCGATCGGCGCAAAGCACAGGAGAGAATGAGCCGCAGGAGCAGCAGTCGGAGGAAGATACAGCAAAGGCAAATCAGACAAGCCATGTAGAGGGCAGACGATCAGCGAAAGTCGCGGAACTGGAGGCAAAGAAGCACTACTGGGCGGAGTCACTATCGGCACATGAGGTGGCGCTGAGAAATCGAATCAGCATGCAGCACTGGGAAAAGGTGGCAGAGATGGCGGCGCAGATCAAGGATGAGGCAGAAAAGATTGTTGATCTCCAGAACGAGATTAAAGAGATCCAGGACGCCATCCAGATGCGAATTGAGGATATGGAGGACCAGCAGGATGCGGCAAAGGACGAGTAAAAACCTTAAGTACCAGTTTGACGAGGATACTAGGCGGCTGATTGCGTTCCGGGACGATGACCAGTGTATATTCTGCACCCGGCAGTATCACATGGAGAACAAAGATCCGATGCTGTACCAGATTAAGGACATCATGCATTTTATCAATAAATCACAGGGCGGTCTTGGAATTCAGAAAAACGGCGCAGTAGGATGCCGCTACCATCATATGCTACTGGACAATGGCAGTAAGGGACTGCGGGCAGAAATGATAGATATCTTCCGGGAACACTTAAAGTCGAAGTACAAAGAGTGGGATGAGAAGGATCTGGTATATCACAAGTGGGATTTCCCAACATTTGGTTAATTATTATATCACACGACACTTGATGATTAATGGAGCTTCCCGGAGGAATGCCTCCGGGAAGGAAAGGAGAAAGCATGTATAGGCGTGTAATTCACGAAAAAGATGCCCTGCGTGTGTGGCAAAAGGTTTGATACAACAAACACTAGAACGATGTATTGCAGCGAACAATGCAAAAAAGAAAAGCAAAAAATCCTCGACCAAAAGTAGACAAGCTGACAGAAACTGCAAAAAGAAGCACGTAAGCTTGGAATGAGTTATGGCGCATATGTAGCAAGGCGGGAGGCGGGAGCACGTGGTTAGAGAAGCATATAAAGAAGTAGTGAGATCGGCAAAATACAACAGCTACGAAAAAGAAGAAAAGCGAAAAAGCGTTGGAGCGATTCAGGGAAAAAGCCGTATGCACTCCAGCGTAAGGAGAGGTTGGTGGAAAAACATGGTTGAATGTATGAGAACGGATGCAAAGAAGTCGGAGCCTGCGCAGTGGATTTTGAAGAGATATTTATTCCGCGGGGAGCGGAGAGAAGACAGAGAATGGGTGGAAGGATTTTTGTTTGTGGTAAATGATGTCCCATACATCTTGCCATATCACAACACAGGGCAGCCAATACACGTAGATAACCTGCTGAAAACAGCTATCGAAGTGCTGGAAGATACCGTTTGCCAGTGTACAGGGCAATACGATAAGAATGGCAAACTGATTTGGGAGGATGATATTGTTAAGTGCGGGAACATAACAGAGCTTGTTGGTTGGGACCAAAATTTTGCAAGTTGGCGTCTACCCAAAAGAGGATGGTTCTACCGCCATATTTACGGAGATGCTCACGGTTCAGAGGATTGTGAGGTTATCGGAAACATATTTGACAATCTGGATCGGTTGGAGGACAACTATGAATGATTTTTTGAAATTTTTCGACGAGCAAATCAAAGTTTATCCGATGCACTTGGAAATTGGATACAACAAAGTAAGCGACTGGACAGTGCATATTTACAAGCGCGGGTGCGGAGAAAATGGGAAAGACCTTGAAATTGTAGATGCATCAGATCAAGATATGGAACTGTGCTTTGCCATGGCACAGGTACAGCTGAAAGAGTGGCTGAGTGAGCATGAGGGAGGATATTGAGCTATGAAAAGGAATAAGCGTCACCGTGTAATAAGGACGCCGAAAGAATGCCGGCAGAAGGAGGAGTCCTTAGATTTCCTCATGGATGTAACGAATAAGAAAATGGGGTTATACGATGCAATGGCGAGGAGAATCTTGGAAAAAGAACAGCAGTATCCGACCGCCGGAGTCGGAGAGAATGGAAAAGAAGATTTTAGACCGGTAATTGAAAATTTTGAACAGGCAGTTAAAGCGATGGCTTAAATGGCTTCGGGCAGAAAGTGAGGGATAGCATGGAGAGATTAACGACAAATAAAAGCGTATCTGATATGTCAATGGTTGAGCTGGCACATAACAGTTGCTATGTAGACAGCGAAGGTAATGCCAGATATAGAGATTATGAGATGGAAATGGATGCACGAGATTTCGCCAGAAACCTCATGGTCACATTGACAAAAGATGAGTTGCCAGTAGATGATACAGAGTTTGACGAGGAAATACTGGACAATTTAACAATAGACCCATTTTCAGATGTCCGTGGTCTGATTGCCATGTTCTACCGTAATATGTGGGCAATGGCAGACTTAAGAGAAAAGCTGAAACGCGATGAGGATGCCGAGGAACAGGGATTGCGTCTGCGATTGCCGTGCGGTATTGGTACAGATATATATTACATTCCAAGTGAGAAAAATTTCCGTTTAAATTTATTGAATGGACACGGGGAAGAGAACCGAGTATTTCACCAAACAGTAGACAGAATAACATTCAGAAAAAATGGATGGTATATGGAATGTGATTCCGATTTAGAGTATGGAACTGGGAGAATTTTACTTGATACAAGCTATGGAGTTACTTGGTTTTAACAAGTGAGGAAGCCGAAGCCAAGCTGAAAGAAATGGAGGGTATTGAGCATGACGGAGAATGAAGCCATAGAAGAACTCCAGACCGCTATTGAGTTAGCAAAAAATGTGTACACAGAATTTGGAGAGGAAAAGAGAGATACAGGGTTATGAGATGGCAATTAAGGCACTGAAAGAGGTACAGCAGTACCGTGCAATCGGCACGCCGGAAGAATGCCGGGCGGCTGTGGAAAAGCAGACCGCGAAGAAAGTGAAATCAATATCCCAGGTAAAAGACGGAGACAGCTATGTCGGTCTTATAGGGAGATGTCCTTGCTGTGGAGACATATTAGAAGAGGACACCATATATTGTGATTGCGGTCAGAGATTAGATTGGAGCAGAGATGTTAAAGGGGAGGAAACAGAGAAAAATGAAGAAAACACATAAACAGATGTTAATGAATCAGTGTGCAATAATGGAGGCACTCCTTTATCTTATGATGCCTGAGACACCAAAGAAGAAAGCATATGTACGATCAGTGGCGGCAGGAGAACTTCACACACGGGCAGTAGAAACTGAAAGAATGATAAGACAGGAAAAACGAAGGAAGGGCGAAAAATGAGCGATTTGATTAGAAGAAAAGATGTTGCAGAATTTATGTTTAATAACAGAATGTGTACAAGCATAAATAATGCCTATGACAAATTGAAATGTATTCCGACCGCATATGATCCAGACAAGGCTGTGACGCAGTTAGAAGATAGAAGTTCATTGGCAAGACCTGTGGGATGGGCTAAATCGTATGAAATCATAACGCTGGCAGATGCAATCGAGATCGTGAAAGGCGGTGGAGTAGATGAATAAACCATGCGAGCATTGCGACAAGGCAGATTACAAGAAATATGGTAGTGACTATTTTAAGTGTAAAAAACCTTGTGAAAAGCAAAATTGTGCAAAAGGAATGGCGAACAGTTTATGAAGATGTTGAGAGACGGTGGAGTAGATGCGAGACACGATGAGCGGTAGTAAGCGTATAGAAAAATGCAAAAGCTGTGATCTTAGGAACAGTAATCTGCTTATATGCAAACAGGTAGAGCTACAAAACGGCATAAACGAATTGAAGCACAAGATACCATTGCTGAGATTAACAGAAAAAGATGTTAAATGTCCGGCTTATTGGAGGGATATAGGGTGAGAAGACGCAAAGAGACAGAGAAAGCAGCAGTAGAGAGAAGAAAAAGGATGTATGGTTGTGATGGGGAATGCGTCAAAGAAATATATGACACTGAAACACAAAAGAGAAGCATGTATCCGTGCGGCGGCATAGATACATGTGACGAAAGAAGAATCAGAGAGGGAGTAGGAACACTTTTCTCGGTGCTGATGATCGTACTTGCGCCGATAGCGACCATAGCAGCAGTCGCAGTGATAAATTTTTTTTGAGAATGTTGAGAGGAAGAACGACAGTAGATGAACAAAGTAGTATTGATTATGGACGAAATGCCTGAGTGCTGTGCAGATTGTAGCTGCGGATACTTTGAGAGCGGAACCAAGAAGCTTAATCTGATATGCGGTGCTACAGGAGAGGATGCAAACAATGTTGGAAAGCCAGAGTGGTGCCCACTCCGGGAACTGCCGGAGAGAATGGAGATTTGCGGCACGTATAACGCCGAGTATTATGCCAAAGGTGGACTGATGCCCTCATACAAACTGGGATGGAACAAATGCCTGGATGCTATAGAGGGAGATGCGGATAAAACAGATGATTAGAGGAGAGATGACACCATGGGGAACATAAAGGAGACAGTGATAAACAGAGTGATCGTAGAGATGCAGCAGTGGATAGAGACAAAAGTGCTGAAAAGGTTGGAGGAAGCGATCAGAAGCGCCCTGTATGGCTGCAAAGTCGAGGAGGAGAGCACAGAACTGTCGACTTGTATGGATGACAACATGTATATCCTGCAGGTGTTTGCCGCAAATAAAAAGCTGGAGGGACGCAAAGAGATCAGCATTATGCAGTATGTGCGGCATGCTAAGAACTTTTTGGAAGACATCAACAAAAACTATCGGAATGTCACCAAGGATGATGTGAAAGTGTATCTGGCAAGATACAGCCAGAATCACAAACCGAACACGGTAAGCAATATGAAGCAGTTTTTATCCAGCTTTTTCACATGGCTGCATGATGAGGGGTATATCACAGCCAATCCGGTAAGGAGCATAAAGGGCATCAGACCAGTAGAGGTCCAGAACAAAGCGATGGCGGTCGAAGAGGAACTGGCAGTCAGAGACGCAGCGGGAAAAAAGAAGCGCACGGGACAGAGCGATCATTGACGTGCTGCTATCTACCGGCATGAGAGTCAGTGAGATACAGAGGATTAACCGGACAGACGTTGATCTGGATGACAGTAGTATTACGTTTTTGGGAGCCAAGAATGGGAGATATCGGACGGTATTTCTTGACCCGCGGGCGCGGAAGCACTTGCTTGAATACTTAAAAGAGCGATCCGATGCATGTGAAGCACTGTTTATAACGGAGAACAAATACGGGGGAATATGCGGAATAGAACCAAAAAGGATGTCGAAAGAGGAATATGAGCATGTGGCAAAGCAGACAGGGAAAAGCGCAGGAATAGATAGAGCCTGCACAGTGCATGTATACCGAAAGACGTTTGCTACCAGACTGGCGGACAGAGAGTGCCCGTTGCAAACCATACAGGAACTCATGGGACATGCGGATGCCGGAACTACAGCAAAAAACTATGTGGCCAAAAGCAAAGCAAGAACCAAGAAAGCATGCGAAAAGTATTTATTCGTGGCATAAGGGAGGTCAGAAATGGCAGAAGAATCAGAGAGAGAGGATATCAACCAACGGCATCGAGGCCCATTGCAGCCGTCAACGCCGCCATCAGGTGGATCGGCAGTACGAGAAAAAGATCAAAAGCAGATGATCCAGGGCATTCAGGAACTGTCTACGCGAACGCTGACGTCGGCAATGCAGATGATCCTGGATGTCATAAACGGGAGAGGCGATGTGGTAAGAGACTGGGATCACAAGGACAAAGTGGTGCGGCAGGTTAAAGTGATAGGAGCACATCCGTACGTTTTATGCACCAAAGGAAAAAAGCAGGAGCGGCAATTCGAGACAGAGGTGCAGCAGTTACAGCGCCAGGTGCAGCAGTTGCAGACAAAGGTGCAGCAGTTGCTGAAAGAAAATGCATATTTGCGCGGGCGGAGGGAGAGCGAAGGGAATGATAGCAATCGAGGTAAAAGAGGAGCTGGAGCAGAGAGAACTGCTTAAGAGGTATCTGGAGCAATACAGGAGACAGTTAAAGAAAAAGGACATCCTTAGGAGACGGCTGGAAAATATACGGCTGGAACTTTTAGGGACGAAAGGAACACGATACTCGATCACGCCAAAGAGCCAGACGAACGCGATCGGAAATGAACCGTTAGACTTTGTGATTAAGTGCCAGGACATTGAAGAACGAATGGAAGCACAGCGCAAGAACGCAATGGCGTGCATGTTAAAAGTGTTAGATGTGCTTGACTTTCTCGACAACGGATCACTGGAAAAGGAGATCATGGAGTATAAATATCTGGATGGAAAGACATGGGACGCGATACCAGACATCGCGAATAAGAGCAGGAGTCAGTGCATAGAGTATTGGAACCGAGGTTTGAACAAACTGCTGGAGTTTGAAAAAGTACAGGCGCTGCTGGAAGAATATAAAAAAATGCAGGAAAATGAAAAACCGGACTCAACCGGACAGTAGAGTGTGATATAGTAGGAGCATGAAAAAAGCAGAGAGAGCGCAGATGTGCGAAAGCATGTTTGCGTTTCTTTTTACACCCCGAGAACAGGAGGCGGAGGCAGTGCATACACGGCGAGAAGAAAGAAATGGCAAACAGACGTTCTCTAAGGTACTACTGACACCATACCCCGTCACGGGGCGAGGAACGTCCGTAAATTTCCTCTGAACGAACAAAAAAGTTGGTACTTCCTTCCGCTTTTGAAGAGTTGAGGGGATGTTGACGGGAGGAGAAGGCAAGATGGATGTGAACCAGAAAGAGCTGGCAGCGATCTTGGGTATCACAGCCCGCAGAATCCGCCAGCTGCGAGAAGAATATGGACTTTTTGAACATGGTCTGGCGGCGGGGGAAAAGGTCAAAAGATATCGCCTCGAAAAATGCGTGCCGGAGTACATCAACTATCGACTGGAAGCGGAAGTGACCAGGGGTACAACCGTGGTAAAAGAGAGGGAACAGGCAGAGCATGAGCAGATCAAGAAAAAGATCTCCATTCTGAAGCTGAGAAGGTTAAGGAGAGAGCTGCACGAAGCTGAGGACGTGGAAGAGTTCTTGACAGACATGTTAGTGCGGTTCCGGGCAAGGCTGCTGATCGTCCCGCAAAACATTGCACCAGCAGTGATGGGGAGTCGATGACGTAAACAAGGTTATTGATATCCTGGAAAAAAGAGATGTTTGCCGCATTAGATGAGCTATCTGAGTATGACCCTCTTAAGATAGACAAGGATGAGGCGGAGAGGATCATCCGCGAAACGGATGAGGATGAAGAAATAGACGAGGATATGGATGATGAGGAGTAAGGAGAAGAGATGTCGTCGAGTGAGAGACAGAGATCCAGACGGCGCACGAGGCCTTGTTTGTCAACACCGTAAAAAAGGTGTTGCAGAAGCCGAAAAAATGACAGTGAGCCAGTGGGCGGAAAAGTATAGAGTGTTGGATGAGTCGAGCTTTTTGTCCGGCAAATGGTCAAACGATATCACGCCATATATGGTTGGGATCATGGATTGCTTTAATGATCCATATGTGCAGGAGATCAATTTCTGCAAGCCGACGCAGGTCGGCGGAACGGAGCTCATCATCAACGCGCTGGGCTATATCATTACACATGATCCGGCGCCGACGATGATCGTATACCCGAGTGACGAGCTGGCCAAGGATGTGTCCACGGACAGAATCAAACCGTCACTACTAAAAACGCCGGAGATAAAAGAGCGGTTCAACGAGAACGCATCAAAAGAACTCAAACTGGTCTTTCGTGGCATGAGGGTGTACCTAAATGGGTCTAACTCGCCGTCTAAGCTGGCGTCAAAGGCAATCCGATTTTTGTTTTTCGATGAAATTGATAAGTTTGAGGCGGCCACCAAAAAAAGAGGCGTCGCCGTACAACCTGGCAAAAGAGCGTACAAAAACGTTCGCGTACAGCAAAAAGATATACACATGTTCTACGCCGACATTGAAAGATAACTATGTTTGGCAGCTACACGAGGAGGCGGACGAGCAGAGGAACTATTTTGTGCCGTGCCCGCACTGCGGAAGCAAATCATTTTGAGGTTTAAACAGATCCGGTATCCGGATGATAAGACCATGTCACACAAAGAAAGGGCAGAAAAGGCAGTGTATGTCTGCCAGGAGTGCGGTTGTGTCATCACGGATAAAGAAAAGATAGGAATGCTTAGAGCCGGCGAATGGAAGGTTGTGGAGAAAAAGGGCACCGGAAAGGCGAGAAAAGTGTCTTTTTGGCTGAATGCCCTATACAGCAGATTCTTGACATGGTCAGACATCGCGCTGGAATTTATGGAGTCGAAAGACGATCCAGATAAGCTGCAGAACTTTGTAAACTCATGGCTGGCCGAGCCATGGGAAAACACAAAGTTAAAGACAAACGAAGACACAGTGTTGGATAGACAGACAGAACTTCCGGAGTTTGTGGTACCGGCGTGGACAAAGCTGTTGACTGGCGGCGTGGATGTGCAGGAGAACTGCCTGTACTGGACTATCCGGGCATGGGGGGACTTTATTACAAGCCAAAACATTGCGCATGGTCAGGCGTACAGTCTTGCGGACGTTGAACGGATTATGAATCTGGAATTTAAGACAGAGGATGGGGAGCCGCGGATTGTTAACCTGGCGCTCATCGACTCTGGATATGACGCAGACAGCGTCTATGACTTTTGTGCGAACAATGCAGAATGGGCGCTGCCGGTAAAAGGTTCGAGCAACCCAATGCAAAGCCATTATAAATTTTCGACAGTAAATAAGACGTCATCTGCCGCACTCGGGATGAATCTGGTGATTGTAGATGGCGGAAGTATAAGGATATGATCGCGAGCAGAATGCGGCGCGAAAACGGGAAAGGTGCATGGATGGTGTACAAAGGATGTGATCTGAGTACGCACAGCAGGTCACAGCGGAGCACAAGGTGAGCGTAAAAACGGCAAAAAGAAGGTGCAGATGTGGGTGCAGAAAAAGTCACATGCGGACAACCACTATCTGGATGCCGAGGTGTACGCCATGGCTGCAGCAGACACACTGGGCGTAAGAACATTGCACCTGATGGAGCAGGGACAGGCACCGCCGCCCCCAGAAGAAAAGACAGAGGAACCGGAAGAAAGCTGGATCCGGGAAAACGAGTGGTTAGGAGGAGAAGATGGACAACAGTAGCGCAGGAATAAATATGAGCACCGAAACACTCTTGACCGAGGTAAATCAGGCAATACGGACGGTGCTGCTTGGTGGGCAGTCTTATAAAATCGGGTCGAGGGAGCTGACGAGAGCCGATCTGGGACAGCTCCGGGCGCTGAAATCTGATCTGGAAGCAGAACTGAGTTCGGGCGATACCGGAGACTTGTTGGGGAACACATACGTCGCCTTTTTTGACGGGAGGTAAAAATGGGAAACTGGATTGATAAACTCATAGGTGCCATCTCGCCAGAAGCGGGATACCAGAGAGAAGCCTGGAGACAGGGACTGGAGCAGCTGCGGAATTATGATGCAGGCAACTATGGACGATTAAATGCGAACTGGACGCCGCAGAACATATCGGCAGAACTTACGGATTGCTGGCAGCGGGACACTGTAAGGGCAAGATCGAGAGATTTGGAGAGAAACTCAGATATTGCGAACTCTGTAGTTGGAGCATATAAGCGAAATGTGGTCGGCGGCGGGTTTAACTTGCAGGCACGGACAAACAACGAAGAACTGAATCAGCAGATTGAGTCATTGTGGAAAATCTGGGTTAAAAAAAGAAACTGCGATGTGACAGGCACACAGAGTTTCAACCAGATCTTAAGAATGGCGGTCGAAAGAAAAAAAATCGACGGAGGAATGCTGATACATAAATGCTACACGAGTGATGGGGTACTGCCGTTTAAATTACAGTGTTTAGAGGTGGACGAACTGGACACGTCACAGATGCAGCCAAGCAACAGGGAAAATCGTGTAATTGGTGGCGTAGAGGTCAATAAGTACAACAAGACCACAGGGTATTGGATCAAGCAGGAGTCACCGGACGGAATGGACTTAGGAAAAAGTGTGTTTGTGAAAGAGAAAGATATGATTTTTCTTTTTTCAAAGAAACGCCCATCTCAGATCCGCGAGATCTCCGATATGGCACCGACGATCACGAGGATCAGAGACGCCAATGAGTTTATGACGGCGGTATCAGTAAAGGAGAGAATCTTATCGTGCCTATCAGTCTTTGTAAAAAGAGCGCTTCCGAGCAACAGCTTAGGAAGGAGCGGAACATCGACGGAGCAGCAGTACAACTACAATGGCAAAACCTTAACACCTGGTATGATAAAGAACTTAAATCCAGGAGATGACGTTATAGCCATAAACCCGTCAGGTCAGTCCGGAGACGCTACTACCTTTATCAAACTGATGCAGCGGCTGATCGGAGCAGGGCAGGGCATCAGCTACGAGGCAACCAGCCGCGACATGTCTGAGAGCAACTATTCGTCAACCAGGCAGGGGGATCATCGAGGACGAGCTCACGTACACGGAGGACGTGGAACTCATCACAGAGGTAGCGGATGAGATTTACGAGACGTTTTTAATATCTGCAGTGTTAGCCGAAAAACTGACAATCAATGACTTTTTGGAACAACAAAGAGGAATATATGGCTCATGAATGGATTAAGGCACCGAAAAAGTGGATTGATCCGCTTAAAGAGTCGAATGCAAATAGAATCGCGATGCAGACAGGGCAGAAGACATTCCAACAGATTGCTGCGGAAGCCGGACGAGATTGGAGAGAGCAGATTGATGATATGGCTACAGCGTTGCAGTATGCGTCTGAAAAAGGAGTGGAATTAGGAGGAATGCTTGGATATGAAAAAAGCGAAAAAGGAAAGTAGTACATTTACGAGAGACATTGAGATCAATTCCATCCGGAAGATGGAAGGTGAGGGAAATGACAGGAAGTTTCAACTCAGCTTTTCGAGCGAAGAGCCGTATGAGAGATATTGGGGAAGAGAGATCTTAGATCATGCCACAGGGGCAGTAGATCTGACGCGACTGCAGGAGATTGGCTGCGTACTGTTTAATCATGATAGAGATGTTGTTATCGGGAAAGTGGTTAGAGTATGGCTTGAAAACAACAGAGGCTACGCAGAGATAGAGTTTGACAGTGACGATGAATCCGAAAAAATCTATCAAAAAGTGGAGAATGGAACCCTGAAAGGAGTATCTGTGGGGTACAGAGTGACTGTCTGGGAAGAGGTGCTTGATAATAAGACGTCATCAGACGGTCGCTTTAGAGGACCGGCAAGGATAGCGCGAAAATGGATGCCCTTTGAGATATCCATCGTATCAGTACCGGCAGACAGTACAGTTGGAGTGGGAAGAGAACTTGAGACAGAGGTACCGGGGCAGGACAGAGGCAATACGCTGGCAATGAATGAGCGCCAGCTTGCAGTAAATAAAAACTATATTTAACGAGGAGGAAAAGAATGGATCCGAAAGAAATGATTAGAAAAAAGACAAGCGAGCAGCAGAAGCTGATCGACACAGCGAAAGCTGAGAAACGCGACATGAGCGACGAAGAGCAGAGACAGTTTGACACATTGCAGAGAGAGATCGAAGAACTGAAGAGAGAAATGGAAGAGCAGAAGCAGCCGCAGGAAAAGGATGTGGTAGCGGAGGAAAGAAAACGCGCGGCAGAGATCACGTCGCTGTGCAGAGATTTTGAGATCAATGCAGAACCGTATATCAGCAGCGGAGACAGCGTAGAGCAGGTAAAGGCAAGCATCATCGAACAGATGCGCGCAGAGCATAAGCCGTTAAGCACACGAGGAACAGCGGACATCAGTGTGACAAGAGATGAGCAGGACAAGTTCCGTGCTGCCGCCGCGGATGCATTGCTGCTGAGAAGTGGAATGAGCATCGAAAAAGCAGAAGAGGGAGCGAAAGAGCTTAGATCAATGTCACTGAGAGACATGGCGATTGAGTGCTTGACGCGGGAGGACAACGGAGGAGCACTGAACAGAAAGAGCTCAGACGAGCTGTTCAATATGTTGCAGAGATCGTATTTTGATCCGACAGCAGCATTTCCGGCAATCATGGATACTGCCATTAACAAGGCTTATGTTGAAGGACATAAGCAGGCAAATGTTACTTTTGACCGTTTTACAAAAAAAAAAGGAAGCTTGAAAGACTTTAAGACGACGGATAATAAGTACCTCGCAGGACCGGCAGGAGAATTTTTGGAAATTCCGGAAGGCGGAGAGATCAAGAAGGATACCTATCGCGATGAAAAGCTGCCGACAAGAAAGCTGAAGACATATGGACGTCAGTTTTCAATGACAAGACAGGCTTTTATCAACGATGATATTGGAGTCATCACACGAATGCCGGCAAAGTACGCTGCATCTGCCAGAAAGACCATCAATAAGCAGGTATATGAGGTGTTGTGCAAAAATCCGGTGATTTATGATGGAACAGCACTGTTCTCGACAATGCATAAAAATGTGCTTGCAGCGGGAACAGGGATTACGCGTGAGGCATTGCAGAGTATGATGCTGACGTTGCAGACGCAGATGGATCAGTTTGGCGAGGCGATTGTCATTAACCCGGCAAAGCTTGTGATCCCGGTAGGCTACGCAATGGATGTATACACGATTCTGTACAGTCCAACGGTAAACACATCAGGAAACACACAGGCTACAAACCCTTTGTACAAGTACAAAGAAATGTTGGAAGTAATCGAAGATCCAACAATCAACGCACTGTGCGGAGGCTTTGGAAATGTAATGCCGTGGTTTTTAGTCGGAGCAGAATCTGACACGGATGGTATTGAGGTAGATTATCTCGACGGGAAAGAGATACCAAACATCCGCAGAATGGAGGTAGCGGGACAGTTAGGCTTTGTCTGGGACATTTACCTTGACTGGGGAATTAGTGTGATGGACTACAGAGGATTTGTGAAGAATCCGGGCGTTGAGATGGCAAGCCCATTATAAAAAAGAGGAGGAAAAGCGATGAAAGCAGCATTTTGGCAGAGAGGCGAAGCGATCGACTACAAAAACACAACGAAGATGACGATTCCGGCGAACACAGTCGTGGCGATTGGGTCAAGAGTTGGAGTTGCCGGCGGGGATATCCCGCCGGGAGAGATCGGTGCACTGCATGTGTGTGGGGTGTTTGAGATGCCGAAAGCGGATGAGGATGAGATCCAGATCGGAACAGATGTCTACAGTACAGGAGAGGAATTACTAAAAGTGCAGACAACGGGAAGACAAGCGACGAAAAAGTAGTGTACCCGTTGGTTGGCTACACAATCGAGGCAGCAGCAGCATCGGATACAAAGGTAAAGGTAAAACTTGTGGGATAAGGAGGACGTATGCCAAGAAAGAGCGTAGAGGAAAAAGGAGCAAGTTGCACCGGTGCAACCGAGCAGGCGGATACCGTAGTGACTACTCCGGAGCCGGATGCAACCACGGAGCCGGATGTAACCACGGAGCCGGATGCAACCACGGAGCCGGATGTAACCACGGAGCCGGATGCAACCGAATCAACCGATGTCTTAGAGCCGGAGGAGGAAATGCAGCTGGTGGCAGTTCTGCCGATCCTCTTTGAATCGCATCAGTATGCGCCGGGGGATGTCCTTCCGACGCATAACAGTGAGATGAGAGAGCTGTGGATCGAAGGTGGTGCGGCATCCTGGATGCCGGTAAAAAGCAAAAATCTGATGCGCGCACAGCCGATAGCGGCGCTGAGCGGCGTGAGCGGCTTGGCAACTCCGGCAAGCGCAAAAGAGGATCTGGTGGGGAGACTGCCATGGTCGGCGCAGAGGGAAAAGGCATGATGACCTTTAAGGACATCATCAGAAAAGACGTTGCGGATATCTTTTTAAACATCACGGAATTTGGAGAGAAACACACAGTCGATGGAAAAGCCATGACAGTGATTGTGGACGGCTACGAGCAGGTAAACCGAGAGAAAAGATATAAGACACTCGAAGATGGTGTACATACAAAGCAGCTGCTTTTCTATGTGGCAGCTGCGGAGTTTGGAAGACTGCCGATGGTTGGACGAATCATACGGTTTGACAGCGCAGATTACCGCATCACAGACGCGGTAAGAGAGGGTGGAGTTTACTCAATATCACTGGAGGCGGTGAGATCATGATTGATGTAGAGATCCGGTTTGATGCGGCAGAAATCGAGCGAAAGCTTGATGAGATACATGCAAACGGGGCAATGGTGATAAAAAAGGCGGTAAACGAGACCGCACGAAGAGCAAAGAAAGAGCTGGCTATCAATGCCAAAAAGCGGTACACGGTAAAAAAGGGGAACTTTTCCGGAGAAATGCAGTTAAAAAGTGCGACTGTGAGCAATTTGACTGCGGAAATCACGGCAAGCACACCGCCGATACCGCTGCTGGAAGGCGACGAGTCAGGCACAAAAGCGAACTTTAAGGTATCCAGAGGAAAGAGAGCTATAAAAGCACAGATTCTGAAGGAGGCTCGTTAAAAGAAATCAAGATCAGCAATATTAAGGCTTTTGTAAACAACATTGCAAAAAAAGGTCAGGTAAGGTCGAAGGACACAGCAAAGGGAAAAGCGGGATCTAAGGTTATCCATATCGCCATGGCGCAAAGAGAAGGAAAGGACAGGCTGCACATAAACGAGAAGTATGGACCGTCTCTGGCAGCCATGCTCAGCGGGACCTATAAAGCACAGGAGACCACGATCCGGAATGACCTGAAAAATGCGTTAGATAAACACATAGCATCATTACTGGAGGGATAAGATGGTTGCTTTGGAATTGCAGCATGATCTCGCAGACGAGATCAGAAATATGTTTGCCGAAAAGATGTTTAAGATGCCAAGCGGCGGGCAGACGGCGCTGAATGTGTTTGAGCAGAACTTACCCATGCGGGATGCCAAGCAGATGAGAGTACCGGAAGTGTCCGAAGATGAGGCGGAGCTGGACGAAGTACCGGAAGAGTATGGTGACGAGGAGCTGAATGACCTTTTCCCATACTGCATTGTTAAGCTGGATCAGGGGATGTCAGAAAGCTCGGAATCGACGCACGATGTGAGCACAAAGCTTATCATCGGGATTTATGATGATGGGATGGATGCAGCGGGGGTATAAGGATATCTTAAATATCATTGAGGACATCCGGTGCCGATTCCGCCGGAATCCGATTTTAAAAGGCAGATATATGGCAAAAGACAAGATGGAATGGGCGCTGCCGGATGATGACCGGGACACATTCCCTTATTTTTTCGGAGCCCTGTATCTGGAATGGCAGACGGTAGAGTATGAAAGGGAGGATGAGCTGGCATGAGTGCAAGCGAGAAAGCCGCAGAAAAAGTGGCACAGACAAAGGCAACGACAAACGGACAGGTGAAAGCCACGGGGGCAGCGTTAAAAGAAACGACTGCTCCTGTGGTCTATATTGGACCAACGATTCCGGGAGTTGTGATGACGAACACAATCTTAAAAGAAAAAAGGAAACGAACTGGAGCAGATTTGTGAGAAAATGCCAGAGATTAAGACACTGATGGTGCCGGCAGCAGATCTGGCCAGAGCCAGAAAAGAACTGGAAACAGAAGGAACGCCGGCGAAGATCTGCTACAATCGGGCAGGTGAACGCCTGGCAGAGAAAGGAGTAAGGGATGGCGATTTATAATCATGGAGTAAGAGTCCTCGAGGAGGATATGGCGCTGGCGGTGCCTGTAAGTGGTACGGCAGGACTGCAGGTAGTGATCGGCACAGCACCGATCAATCTTGCCAAAGATCCGGCGGAAGTAAACGAGCCGGTGGTATGCAACAGCTTTGCGGAGTGTGAGGAAAAGCTGGGGTATAGCGAAAACTTTGCAGAATACACGCTGTGCCAGAGCATGTATGCAAGCACACAGATGTTTGCGGTGGCACCGGTCGTATTTATCAATGTGCTGGATCCTAAGGTACACAAGAAGGACAATGAGGAAAAGCAGTACACGGTTGCGAACAAGCAGGTAGTGCTTGATGAGATGGGGGTTATGCTTGACAGCTTAGTTGTCAAAAATGGTGAGGCTGAGCTTACAAGCGGCACAGATTATCTGGCAACGTTTAATGCGGAAGGGAAAGTGGTAATCACGCTGCTGTCCGGAAGTGATACAGCCAGTGCGTTAAAGGTGACAAGCACGAGCATTGATCCATCGAAGGTGACAAAAGCCAATATCATCGGTGGATATGATGCAGAAACAGGGGCAGAGACGGGTATCGAGGCTGTCAGAAAAGTGTATCCGAAGACCGGAATGACTATGGGGCTGCTGTTGGCACCTGGATGGTCGCAGATTCCGGAGGTAGCGGCGGCAATGGCACTTAAGTGCGAAGAACTTAACGGAGTTTTTTACAGCGAGTGCCTGGTAGACTTGGATACTGCCAAAGCCACAAAGTACACGGACTGTAAAAAAGTGAAGGAAGAAAGCGGGGTTGCTGACAAGCACCAGATCGCACTGTGGCCGATGGTAAAAGTCGGCGATAAAATGCTTGCTTTCTCGGCAGTGTATGCAGCAATGACAGCCTACACCGATGCCACAAACGATGATGTGCCGAACTTATCACCGTCAAATCATCTGCTCAAGGCAACAGCGACAGTGCTTAAAGGACGGAACGGGGTGTATCTGGATCAGATGCAGGCGAACGTTTTAAACGGTCAGGGCATCGTGACAGCGCTCTATGATGGTGGCTGGAGAGCTTGGGGCAACAATATGGCATGTTATCCGGATGTTGTTGATCCGAAAGACAGATGGATCTCATGCCGCCGGTTCTTCTCGTGGTGGGCGAACTCATTTATCTTGACGTACAAAAGCCGTGTGGACAGTCCGGCCAACAGACGTTTGATCGAGACGATCTGCGATACAGAAAACATTCGCGGGAACAGCTATGTGGCACAGGGTAAGTGTGCAGGAGCAAGCATCGAATTCCGCGAGGATGACAACCCGGTTACCGGGCTGTTGAATGGAAAACTTGTGTTTAGACAGCACTTGGCACCATACACACCGGCAGAGGATATCGTGGACATCCTGTCCTTTGATCCGGATATGCTGCAGAGTGCACTTAGTTAAGGAGGGGAAACATGTCAAGTATACCTGAGGTAATCAACAGATGTAATGTGTACCGGAACGGAAATAAGATGATCGGCGTATCAGATGAGGTACAGCTTGCGGAATTCGCGTCAATTACAGATACGATCAGCGGCGGCGGTATCCTGGGTGAGATCGAGACGGTTGTTGTTGTTTGCCAGTTTTCGAGCATGAAACAGGAGATCCCGTTCCGTATTCTCGATGACGATATTTTTGCGCTGGGAAATCCGCTGAACGTGCAGGAGCTGACGCTGAGAGCGTCTGAGCAGGTCACGGACCAGGGCACCGGAGGTATTAAGTTCCAGGGGTTAAGAGTGGTGTTCGGGGGCGCCCGGTTTCGTTCAAGCCGGGAACAATGAAGCAGGGACAGAAGATGGGAGCGTCGGTCACTCTTGAACTTGTTTATGTGCTGATCGAGATCAACGGAAAAGTTGAACTCGAGCTGGACAAGCTTAATGACAAGTATATCGTAAACGGCGTGGACATTCTCGAAGAAGTGAGAAAGTATTGCTAAGGAGGACAAGAAAAATGGAAGAGACAGTAAACATCAAGAGCACAAACACACAGACAGCAGAGGAAGAGAAGCTGGTGATCGAACTCACAAAGGAGTACATGTTTGAGGGGAAAAAGTACACAAAAGTGGATCTGACAGGACTGAACAACCTTACGGCAGAGGATATGATCGCAGCGAACAGAGTGCTGTCCAGAAATGGAAACGTGGACTTTTTACAGGAGATGACTCTCGAGTATGCGTGCGTGTTGGCATCCAAGGGATCAGACCTGCCGGTTGAGTTCTTCCGCGGATTAAAGCCGAAAGATGCCATGAAGGTAAAGAGCCGTGTGACGGGTTTTTTGTACGGAGCGGAATAAGCCCGGAGGATGGGGCAAACTTATACAAAATCATATTGAGGTTATCGATTCAGCTTAAGACAGGTATGGATTTTTTCTTACACCTGTCTATTTTTGACCTCAAAAATATCATTGAGGAGGTTGTGGCACTTGGGAAGCAGCAAAGAGTACAAACTGGCAATAAAGATCGCCGGTGAAATGGAGAAGTCGTTTTACAACTCAACAAGGCTGACAAAAAAGAACTGGCGTCGATTGCACGGCAGGCGAGTGTCACATCCGCCACATTTTCTGAGTCATTCGCGAGCGGCTTGAAGCAGGCAGAACCGGCGTTTAATGGACTGGAAAAGGTGGGGAAACAAGCTTTTGAAGCGATTGCCATTGCAGCCGCCGCGGCAACAGCGGCAACGGCAGCGGTGGTCACCGCTTCAATCTCGGCAGGACAAAGTTTCGAGTCTGCGTTTGCTGGGGTAAAAAAGACAACCGATGCCACAGCGTCAGAGTATGAGGAGCTGCGGCAGGGTATCCTGGCAATGTCCGAGCAGCTTCCGGCATCAGCGGATGAGATCGCAGAGGTGGCGGAAGCAGCAGGACAGCTGGGTATAAAAAAGAAAACTTGCTGGATTTCACGCGGGTAATGATAGACCTCGGAGAGTCCACAAATATGACGGCGACGGATTCGGCGTCATCTCTGCCAAGTTTGCAAACATCACAAACATGGCGGCAGATAAGTACAGTAACCTTGGATCTGTCATCGTAGATCTTGGAAACAACTTTGCAACAACAGAGTCGGACATTGTAGCCATGGGTACGAGACTGGCGGCAAGCGGTGAGCTTGTAGGACTGTCACAGGCTCAGATCATGGCGTTGGCAGCGGCAATGTCCAGCGTAGGTGTGGAGGCAGAAGCCGGAGGATCGGCAATGTCGAAGCTGCTCAAAAACATTCAGGTCGCCGTGGAGACAGGCGGCAAGTCACTCACAAAGTATGCAAAAGTTGCAGGAATGACGGGGGACACGTTTAAAAAGGCATTTGGTGAGGATGCATTAGAGCAACGAGTGCGTTTATCACCGGGTTAAATGACACAGAAAGAAACGGAAAATCGGCGATTGCTATATTAGATGATATGGGATTAACCGAGGTACGATTATCGAATACAATTTTGAGCCTAGCAAACGCGAATGGGGTAATGACAGACGCGATTGATACGGCAAACTCAGCGTGGAAAGAGAACACAGCTCTCACGAATGAGGCGTCCCAGAGATATGCCACAGCAGAGAGCCAGGTAGAGATGCTAAAGAATAAAGTAAATAATATTGGCATCAGCATTTATGACGATCTCAGGAAGCCATACACAGAAGTGATAGCGCTTGTATCGGATACAGTCTCTGAGATCGGAGATACCATTGAGGAGAGCGGGATTTTTAAAAATGCCGCGAAGAATTTCTCAAAGGAACTACCGACTGTTGTTAGGCAGACAAAGCAGCTGGGGGATTCGGTCGGGGACTTTGCCCAGCCATTTCTAAAGGTAGGCGGCTGGCTTAAGGATAACCCGGGAATTATCGCGGAACGATCACATCAGTAGGGTCGGCTCTTGCGACATATAAGGTGGCAAACGGAGTCCTGGCAATCGGAAAAGCACTGGGAAGTCTTGGACCAGCGGGAGCGGCGATAGGACTAGGTGCTCTTGCGGTGGGAAGCATCGTAGGAATCAGTACAGCGATAAAAAAGAGTGCGGCAGAGGCGAAGAGAGCAAACCTTGACGGACATTTTGGAGATATTACACTGTCACTCCGGGATCTTGAAAAAGTTGCGTCAGGAATCATTGCATCCGGAAGTCTGACACAGGTGCGGCAGGCCATAGAGGAGTTTGACAAATTGGACTCCATACAGGGTACGATCGATGATTTGTCAAGCGAGATCGCAAAGGCGAACTGGGAGGTGTCTGTAGGCATAAGCATGTCGGCGGACGACGCAACAGAATACAAATCGAACATTGAGGAGTACATAAACCAGTGTCAGGAGTATGTCAATCAGCAGAGGTACGCGGTAAATCTGGCAGTAGGCGTACTGACAGATGATGACCTGAAAGGACAGAATATTGTTGACCAGGTAAACAACTTTTACATCGGCAAGCAGAGCGAACTGGCAGCACTGGGAACACAGTTAAATCAGGCAATCACAGATGCTTTCCAGGACGGCTTGCTTGATATGGATGAGGCACAGCGCGTGACGGATATCCAGGCACAGATGGCAGAGATCCAGGCACAGCTTGCCGACACGAACTTTGACGCAAGTCTGGAGATGTTATCGTTAAAATACGGCGGAAATCTTGACGCAGAGTCATTTCAAAACTTGCAGGCAGAGCTTGCAGAGCAGGCTGAAGAGGCGAAAGAATATTACGAAGAGGCATTTAAGTCAGACGCAAATGTGGCGGGACGAATGCTGAAGGATGGGGCTATCGATCAGAGCGGCTATGACGACATGATCGCAGAATATAAAAAGAACTATCTGGAGCAGGTGGGAGAAATCGAATTAAAGGCGGCAAACTTCCAGACAGAAACGATTATGAATCAGTATAAAGATGAGATCGAAGCAGCCGCGCCACAGCTGCAGCAAATCACGCAGGACGCTTTCTCAAATAGTTTCGCGTGGGAAAACAATCCACTACAAGCGTTCACATCGCTGACAGATAGCCTGCTGGACGGCGAGACGCTTGATAAGGATACACAGGCGGCGATCGCAGACCTGTATGCACAGTTGGCACCATCACAGGAGATGATGCAGGAACTTGCACAGGAGTATATGGATGCCGGAGAGGAGATACCACAGGCACTGATTGAGGGGCTGAATAATGCGGCATTGATCGGAACACTTGCGGGTGATGAGGATTCGGTATGGACATATCTTGGCAGTCAAATCAGTGAGAATGAGGATTATCAAAACATGCTCGGCACCATGACAGAGGCAGGAGGAGAGATACCGGAGCAGCTTGCACAGGCACTAAATGAGAATCAGCATGTGGCAGCTGAAGCGGCACAGGAACTGTACAAAGAGACAGACGAAATGCTGCAGAATACATTTGATGCAGGATTTGAAGTAGCGGCAACTGTGCGTATGAATATGATGCCGCAGATGACGGGAATAAGTGCACAAACGGGACTACCCAAAAGTACGACCCTGGGCGAACAGCTAAAGGTAGGACACAAGGATGGTGGCATCTTTGATACGCCACACATCACATGGTTTTCCGAAGATGGACCGGAAGCAGCAATACCGATTGACGGATCACAGAACGCAATCGAACTGTGGGAAGAGACGGGAAGGCTGCTAGGACAGACGCAAAGCGCAACAGATCAGGGACGTACGATCACGGCAATGTCGCATGATATTGAAAAGACATCGGCAACGACGTATGAGGGAGGGGGGCGATCACATACGCACCAACCTTACAATTTAATGGAGCGGCACCAAGTAAGGAAGATCTGGACGAGGCGTTGCAAATGTCGGAAGAACGTTTTGCAGAAATGATGGAAAGCTATATGCGCCGGAATGCTCGGCTTAGCTTTGCACAGTAAGGAGGCAAAAGATGCAGACGTACACCACGCAGCAGGGACAGACCTGGGATCAGATCTCAAAGAGGTCTACGGGTCAGAACTGCATATAGGGGAGCTGATGGAAAGCAATCGAAGCTTCTTGATATATTCGTTTTTTCTGCCGGTACGGTGCTTACTGTACCGGAAATAAAGAAAGATACCACCAATCAGCCGCCGTGGAGGAGGGAGTAAAATGGCAAACGGAACATATGTGCGCAGAACGAATCTGCATGCCGTATATGAGGGACATGATCTGTCAGAACTCATGAGCAGATATCTTACCAAGGCAACGTTTACAGACGTTGCCTCGGGAGAAAGTGACGCGGCAACGGTTGAATTGAGAGATGATGAGCGTCTGTGGATGGATGCGTGGTATCCGGAAAAGGGTGACCGGATGCGAATGGTGGTCATTTACCGGAACTGGAATAGAGATGACGATGTGACAGAGGTCAATATGGGAAGCTTCCAGGTGGACGATGTAACGCTAAAGGGACGCCCCACGACAGTAACGATCGGAGGAGCGGCAAGACCGCAAAACAATCGATTTGCGAACGAAAACCGCACACAAACATGGGAGAATACAACACTGCAGCAGATTGCAGGACAGATTGCAAGTAGCGCAGGAGTGCAGTTGCGATACATGGCAGACGATATCAGCATTGCATCGATCGAGCAGACAGATCAGACGGATTGCGATTTTTTATACAGATTATGCCAGTCATACGGTCTGGGCGAAAAGGTTTACGAGGATAAGATCTTTATTTTTGATGAGGAGCAGATAGAGACAGGAAGGGTCGCAGGAACATTATACGAGGCAGATCTGCTGTCATGGACGTACAATACGACGATGGCAGGGACATACACAGGGGTAGTCTTTAGCTTTACAGATCCGGACACCGAGCAGGATGTCAAAATCACAATCGGAGGAGGGGAAAGAATCCTGAACATCAATGTCACGGCGGATAGTGTGCTTGACGCCGAGCTGAAAGGGATCGCCAAGCTCAACGAAACGAACAAAAGGCGACGACGCTTAAGATCACAACGCAAGCAAACCCGTATATGGAGGCTGGACTTGTGATGCAGATGGAAGGACTGGGAAAAGCATCTGGCAAGTACTATGTTGAGCGCGTGGTGACGAGTTTATCCGGGAGCGGAGTAACAACGCAGACAGTATCGATGAGGAAAGTCGTGCCAAGAATCAAGGATGTTTATGTGGCAGCAGTAGAAGAGGCTAAGAACGAAGCAGCGGCAGGAGGAACATACACAGTAAAAGAAAGGAGATACACTCTGGGCAATCGCAAAAGAAAAGTTGGGAGCCGGAAGTAGATATGCAGAGATTTACAACCTCAACAAGGATTTAATCGAAGAGACAGCAAAGAAACATGGCAAGAAGAGTTCGGACAACGGACACTGGATATGGGCTGGCGAGGTACTGACATTGCCGGCAAAGTAGGAGGGAGAATGGCAGATCAACCGATCAGGATAGGCAGAGTATCGTCCGTCAATTATGATACGGGTATGATGCGGGTAGTATATAACGACAAAGGAAAGACAGTGACAAAAGAGTTGCCGTTTTTAAATTATAACGAGGAATATACGATGCCAACCATAGGAGAGCAGGTCTTGACTGCGCATTTGTCGAATGGCAACTCCAGAGGAGTCGTCGTCGGAAAAATGTGGAACAAAAAGAACAGACCGGCGGAAAGCGGAAAAGGAATCTACCGGAAAGAACTTTCGAGGTCACGAGGATCGGCGTATATAAGATACGAGGATGAGACGGGAATTTATTATCTCGTTGCTGGCACAGTGAAAATAACAGGCATCAATGACATAGAACTGGGGGCACCCAAGATAAGCGTGGATGCGGGAGAAACGCTCATAGAAAAAGCAGAAGAGATATCAACATCGGCTAGCACATGGAAAGTGGCAGTGCCAGAGCTCATGTTAGGGGAAGCGTCGGAGGACGGGGAGCCTGTATCGGATATCAATGTGACAAGCACGGCGAATTTGTCTTATGCAGCAGATGGGAAAAGCTGGATGTGAGTGCGGAAGAAATTGAGCAGAAAGCAAAGGCAGAGATGTACCTTGCGGCAGAGACTGATTTAAAGCTGGAGGACGCCACGTGGAGCACATCTTTAAAAAAGATTATGGAGCGGCTCGCGGCGCTGGATGGCGATCAGTCAGATAAAAAGTAGGAGATGAGTATGGGACAGGTGGGAACGTTTGGACCGATTGTTTTTGAAGTAAGCGATAAAAAAGTGCTTACTTTTACAGATTTAAAGCAGTCGGTGTCAGCACAGTACAGCGATCACAAGTTAATAAACCAAAAGCCCAAAAAGGAGTATGTCGGAGCAGGCTTAAGAAGCATTAAGTTTTCAATCACGCTGGATGCCACGCTTGGTGTGCGACCACAAAAGATTCTTACGGACCTGGAGTACATTACGGAGAGTGGATACGCAGACTATCTGGTCATTGGAGACAAAAGCATCGGTGATAACCGTTTTTGCATCACAAATATAAGTGAGGCGTGGGATGTGGTGTATTCTGGCGGCGAGCTGGCAAAGGCAACAGTTGAGGTCACGATGGAGGAGTACACGTAGGGAGGGATCAAAAATGGAATTTGATACAAAAAGCGTAAAGTTGCTGTCGGATTATTCGTAATGGAAATAGAACAGATAGAGACAAATTTAAGAAATTTGTACGCCACAAAAGCCGGGACACAGCCGATGGATCGAGAGTTTGGGCTGGACATAAATTTTGTCGGCGATCCTCTGCCAGTGGCAAAAAGCAAGTTTACGCTTGAGGTTGTGCGAAAAACAGCGACGTATGAGCCAAGAGTAAAGGTTACCGAGGTAACATATGAGGAGGACGGCGAGAATGGCATGTTGATTCCGTCTATTCATCTCGAAAAGGGAGGAGACGCATAAATGAGCAGTACAACAAAAGAGCTGGACAACTATCCGGACATCAACTTCATTGACAACTTGACGGTTGAGACTCTCATGGATGAGATGGTGGCGGATTTTTGTACAAAGTATGCCGAGGAGTCAGGCACAGAGCTTACGCTGGGGAAAGCAGATCCATACAGGATGATACTGTATGCGGCGGCATTACAAATCTATCAGGGAATGCAGTACATTGACCGTGCCGGGAAGCAGTCATTTTTAAAATATGCCTATGCAGACTTCCTGGATAATTTGGGCGCACTCAAGGGCGTCGAGCGAAAATCCGGGGAGGGATCAACGGCGATCGAGAGATTTTCGGTGTCGGAAAAACGGTCAGAAGCGATCGCGATACCGATGGGCACCGGCGTGACAGCGGGGGACAATGTCTTTTTTTTATACGACGGAGGATGCAGAGATTCCGGCGGGTGCGGAGTATGTCGATGTGCAGATTAAATGTGCAGACACCGGAACGGCAACAAATGCATATGAGGCGGGCGATATAAATAAGGTAATGGCGCCGATAGCCTACATAGGGAGCGTGGCGAACATCAGTAAAACAGAGGGTGGAACAGATGCGGAAAGCGACGAGGAGCTGGCCGATCGGATCTATTTAGCGCCGTCAGATTACTCGGTGGCAGGACCGGAAGATGCTTATGTTGCAAAGGTCAAAAAATGTAGTGAGAGCATTACGGATGTAAAGGTTGACTCGCCATCCGCGGGAGGGGTAGACATCCGGTTTATCACAAGCGACGGGATACCGGGAGCAGCGCTTATTGCGGACGTGCTAAAGAATGTATCGGCAAAAACGGAGAGACCGTTGACAGACAAGGTCAATGTCGATGCTCCGGAGACAGCGGAGTTTGAGATAGAGCTCACTTACTATGTGGCAGAAAGCGAAAAGAACAAGGCGGCAGCAGTAAAAAGAACGTCGAGGATGCGATCGAAGCGTATCGGATGTGGCAGACGGAGAGGATCGGCAGGGATATTAACCCGGAGAAGCTTATAAGCAAGCTTATCGATGCAGGAGTAAAGCGCACAGAGATAAAAAAGCCGGTGTTTACGATTGTGGCCAATAACCAGGTGGCAACGCTGACTGGGACACCAGTTGTTAAATATGGAGGTGTCGAAAGTGATTAAGTACACAGAGTCGGAGATGTTGCAGGTAATGCCGGAGCCGTTAAAGTATAAGGCGGAGGTAGTGGCGCTCAGCTATGCGATAAAAAGGGCAATAGGCAAAATGGTAGGATACGCAGAAAGAGCCAGTGTGTATGCAGCCATTGACAAGCTGCCGGAAGACATACTGGATCTGTTGGCAGTAGAATTGCGCGCGCAGTATTATGACGAAGATATGGACATCTCGATCAAGAGAGAGATCGTAAAAAGACGATGCTGTGGTATCACAGAGCCGGGACACCGAGTGCCGTGGAAGAGCTGATAAGCGCCGTGTTTGGAGAGGGAGAGATATCAGAGTGGTTTGAGTATGGAGGAGAGCCATATCACTTTAAGATCAAGACAGACGCCGTGTTGTCGGCATCTGACATGGAGTACTTTGAAAAAATCATACGGAATGTAAAAAACGTAAGGTCGCACCTGGAGGAGATACAGTTAAGCAGGGAGCATGAGGGAGCGGCTTATGCGGGCTGTTACATTATAAGCAACGGGCGAGGATGTGTAGTTGAGGATGACATTGATACGGCAGTCGAGGTGTTAAGGGAGCACTGGGAGACAGGCACGAGTGCTACAGCAGCGATCACAATGATGCGGAACTATATTAAAGAGGAGGATACATAAGTATGGCAAGATTTAACGATGCTTACCTGACGGATGCAGGAGCAGATCTTATTGCACAGTCGATCACAGACGGCGTAAAGATTGATTTTGTGCGAATGGAGATTGGAGACGGAGAGTACACGGAAGAGGAAAAAGCAAGGATGTATTGCGCAAGCGCACAAGCTTGAAGAATAAGAGGCAGGAAAGCTCATTTAACAGCGTGGAAAAAGCAAAAGACAGTGCAGTGAAGCTTAAAGCGGCAATCGACAACCGGAATGTTACCAACGGTTACAGGATGACGGAGATCGGAATTTTCGCAAAAGCGAGCGGCGACACAGCATCAGACGGAGTGTTGTACTCGATCGCTGTAGCAGTCGAAGCTGACTACATGCCGCCGGAGAGCACACCGATCACATACATACAGGAGTTTTACACAAAAGTAGGAAATGCGGAAAATGTAGAGATCACGGTCAACACCGGGGTGTATGCACTGGCAGAAGATCTGGCAGAGGTAGAGGAGCCAACCTGTACGGAGAGTGAGGAACTGGAGGAACTGACACCGGGAGAGAACTTAAAGCTGGCACTTGGAAAGCTTGCAAAAGCAGTCAAAGAGATCATTACACACATGGCTTTAAAAGCCACAGGGAGTGTGGCGGGGCACGTAAAGGTGTCCAGTTCGGCGGCGGTGACAGACAGCACAGGCATGGCACTGGCCGCGACCGAGAAAAACGCAACAATCGAGGGAACACTTGCGAACCAGATTGCAGAGTTAAATACGAATTTAAATAGTCTGGTTATCCAATCCGTCATTATCAATAAATCCGGGAATTTTGGCTATATAAAGGATTGCATCGGTTCCGTCATTTATAAAAACACAACTGCCTTCTTTCACATCGAAGGAGAATTCCAAGGGGCAGTAGATCTTCTGTTCACAGATTTTGGTATTCCCGCGAATTTATTAACGCCTAATGCCATATACGGTGCAAGTGGCAATTTAAAGCTATTAGGTTGCGGCGAATCGCTAAATTCCAACAAACTGTATGTCAAAGTTGGTTCTAATTCCAATGCGGTGCAAATAAGCACAAGCGCAGCGGATTTTTATGGCGTTACATTTGCGGTCGCATTACAATAATCATACTATAGTAATCCAATCTTGATACGCCCCATTAAGCTTGCGGATCGCATACATATGATTGCTGCGAATATCTCGAATATCTATCCATGCGGTATCCGTTGTATCATTTAGCTTGTAGACAGTGACAAAAAGATCATTCACATCACCCGCTGGCGTACCGCCTACATTTTCGGCACGGTATGTTTTGCAGTGTCCGATCGGGGTTACAAGCACAATCTGATTAAGTGGCTGACCAGATGCCATACCATAGATTATATTTAAATTCGTATTTAAAATATGTAGAAACCAATCAATCAAAGACCGCAAGGTCTTATTTTTATTTTAAGGAGGATTTTTTATGAGTAATGAAAACGAGAATGCAGCAGTATCAGCTGCAAAAAGAAAAAGAGTATGTCCATATTGGCGGAAAAAGCTACGAGGCACTGTTGATCGCGACATCGAACGACAGCGTAAGCTTTACGCTGCAGGATATGACCGTCGCAGATGCCGTAGAGAAATTTGAAACAGCGACGGCGGTTGATGTGTCGGGAGAGGATCAGCAGATCTATGGAGCGTACAGGAACGTTACGTTTGCGGCGGTTGCTACAAACGAGGACAAGTCGATTACCGTTGCATTTAAAGTGCCAAGTGACACCGAGCGGCGCATCAGCGTCCTCGAAAAAACGCAGGAAGAGCAGGACGAAGTGCTTGCAGAGCTGCTGGGAGGAGGTGAGAGTGATGAGTAAGGCTGCAAAAAACATCATGGTAAGAGTCATCAAAAAAAGAGTGAGCGAAGGCGAAGCGTTAGATGAGATCCTTGAGGGATACAGTAAGCTCACAGATGCGGAGAAGCAGGAACTGCGCGAGGCGGTGGAGTAAAAAGAGAGGAGCAGGAACGTGCTGGAGACGATAGGTGAGAACTGGCAGATCATCACCTTTTTTTGCCAGTGTATTAGCGTACTTGTACACACAGATCACAGCCACGCGAAGAGGAGTAAGAGCGCTGTTGCGAGCGGATTTGATAAGATTGTACAACAAATATCACGATGATCTGGAGTATTGCCCGCTGTATGTGAAGCAGGCACTTGAGGACGAGTATAAGCAATATCACGCGCTGCATGGTAACGGCGTGGGGACAAAGTTGTATGAGGCTCTTATGGCATTGCCAACAGAGCCGAAGGAAGGAGAAACAGAATGAAAAATGGAGTATGGAAAGCAAGCGTAGACACAAAAAATGGGTTAAAGCAGCGGGAATCAGAGCAATTAAGACTATGGCGCAGGCGGCGATTGCAGGAATTGGTGCGGCGGCGGCAATGGGACAGGTAGACTGGGAGTATGTTGCATCGGCGTCGCTCCTGGTACCGGTGTCTTATCAATGTTGATGTCGATCACAGGACTGCCGGAAGTGGAAAGCGAGGAGGAATAAACCATGAGAAATGTGAGTCAGTTACATCCGGAATTACAGAAAAAGTTGAACAGCTGAAAGCGTTGTGCCAGCAGAACGGCATCACGATCGGAATATCTGAGTGCGTGCGCACCGTGGCAGAGCAGGATGCCTTATATGCCAAAGGGAGAACCACAGGCGGGTCCATCGTGACAAATTGTAGAGGAACATCCTACAGCTCTATGCATCAGTGGGGTATTGCTTTCGACTTTTACCTCATTGTGGACGTGGATGGTGACGGAAAGACATCAGATGATGCGTTTAACAACGCCACTGGACTTTTTGATAAAGTGGGAAAACTTGGGCAGAGTATCGGTCTTGAGTGGGGCGGATCGTGGCAGTCTATTAAGGACAAGCCACACTTTCAGCTCCCGGACTGGGGCAGCACTGCAACAAAGCTGAGGAAACAGTACGGCACGCCGGAGAAGTTCATGGCAAGCTGGGACACCGGAACAACAGAGAAGGTAGATCAGACAGCGGTAGCTGACAACGTGACTGCATCAAAGAGCCACACAGAAGCAGCGAGGGCAAAGAGTGCGGCGTATAACAAGGCATACACAACCACGGCAAACTTAAGGCTGCGTGCTGGAGCTGGAACGAATAAAGGACATCGTCCTTACGATCCCAAAAGGCGGAAAGGTACGCTGCTACGGATACCACACAACGTTGGGAGACACAGTCTGGTTATATGTGGCATACAAAAAGTATACAGGCTTTGCCTCGAAAAAGTATCTCAAATAATAGGGAGCCGGCGGGAGAAATCCTGCCGGCTTTTTTGCTTTTTACAAAAAATTATTGACATAGGGTGCACCCTATTGTAATATATATACATAAGGAGGTGACATAAGAGATGAGTAAGAAGAAACAAAAAAAGAAGAACCTGATAAAACTTATCACTGAACTGCTGATAGCGCTGGGAACGTTTTTCGCAGGTCTGGCAAGTCTTATACAGGCTCTTAAGTGAGGTAAGGGGCGAAAGCCCCGAACCTTTAAAAATAAGTATAACTCATCTTGAAGGAAATGAAAAGGATAAGATTTAGCGAAGTTTTTTTGGTGGCCGCGATCATTATTTATGCGGCATCAAGACACAATGCCTACGCAAGCGTAATATTGATAATGGCGTCAATATATATGATTGTGGATGTGGCGTACAAAATCAGAAAAGAGTGGAAAAACAATGGAAAAAAGAAATCCTAACACACAGACAGCAGCGACTAAAAAATATCACGAGAAGATAGGCTATATATCGAAAAGCTATAAACTAAGCAAAGAAATTGCAGAAGCATTTAAAGAGACCTGCGCAGAGGAAGGTGTAAGCCAGGCAAGCAAGCTCATGCGGAACTAATGATGGCCTATATCCAATCAGCCAAAGAAAGTGAGGATGAAAAATGAAGTACGATGTGAATTTTTCGTGTGGACACGAAGCGACAATAGAATTATTTGGAAAAAATGAAGAGAGACACAGAAGGATCGATTATTTAGAAAAATTTGGAGTCTGCCCTAAATGCTATCAAGAGCAAAAAGAAATTGAAAAAGCCTAGGATGCAAAGAAGTGAAGATGCTCTACAAAAAATATAAGAGAGACTATCCGGACTGCAAAACAAAGGCAGGAAGCTATGACGGAGATGAAAAGACCATAATTGTTTATGTGCCAGAGGAGACCTAACAGATGATAGAGTATATAAATCACTATACGGCGAACACAGCCGATCAGAGGATGTCGCTACCGGGAGAAGTAGATAAAAAGATGGTGGTAGTGCTTAAGAGGCTCATAAGAGATGCGACAAACCATAAGTATCCTGAGATTTTGGATGGAATAACAATGGATTTAACCAAGGACGGCGGAGTGTATATCTGTACGCTGTATGCAAGGATCGGCGGGTTGTAAAGAAAAAGAACAGTATGCCGAGCTAAATAATACGGTGAGGGAGCTGTATGAAACGGTATGTCATGACAAGTATGCAATTACTCCGATGCCGCCTACCGTGGTTGATATTGTGCTTCCGACGGCAAGCTTGCGAACGGATGCTTTGAGCTGGACGGGAGACTTTGCAGGTGCTTGGGATGGATGATGCTCGAACCCGGGAGAATAATTTAGAGTGGAGATTGATGAAATGAATATAGATGAGCTTAATAAATATGTTATGGAAGAAATAAAAAATGCAGAAGAATATGGAGAAAACGTAACAATACGTCTTTATTTGTCTAATGATGACAATATCGAAATATGGTTTGACGAAGAAAATGACTGTTATACATGGAGCAACGCATCATTTGGATATGAAGATACTGATAGTGTTGTACAAGATATTATAAAATGGTTGGACAACGAATGTTTAAATGTGATGGAAATTGAATTGATATGAAATCCAACTCCAGCTAGCACGGATGACACTTAGAGCAGGATAATAATTAAATACGAATTTAAAAGATAGTGTGTATTATGTTGACGCGAAGAAAGAGCATACACCGGCATCTATAGTGGTCATATCTCGTCCTATTGCTTACACAAACGGTGTAGCGGAACTTGACATATCAAGTTTTAGAATAACGCCGATAATAGTGCTGTCTGCTAACGTTTTAGGATCTGCCATTACTCATGCTGCTCTTGCAGTTACGATTAACGGAGGGACTGCTTTGCGATCGGTGCTGAATAATACGGAGTACAATGGCACACTGACTACGGTTTTTACGGTAATGTGTTCTATGCCAGACGTATAGCCATCATTCTCGCCCAGCCAATTCCTACGTTGCTGTCAGCGGCATAATGCTTGATCGTTGTGCTGACGGTTGCTGTATCGCTTGTTACAGTGATAGTGTAAGTTTGTAAAAAATCAGCCCATATACCTGTATCTGTGTGAGGAGTACACAAATACCCCCTTGATCCATATAAATCACCAGCACTCTTTTTTAGCCCTAAATTGTACGCAAAGGTGCATGCGCGTTCAGTTCGCCGCTTGATACTACTAACCACTTCCCTCTTGCTAATAACAGAGCGTTTATCTCGTGGTCTATATTAGCAGACAAATTGCTGCTAACTAACAGCGTATCTGTTTGCTGATAATTACCTATGTTATTTAAATTCGTATTTAAAAAATATGGAAATATCAATTCTAACATCAATGAACGTATGAGCTGGCACATCTTGAGATGGTTGCTTCCATCGTCCGTCAGCTCACGAAAGGACTGAGCGCGGAGGAACTGGAGGAGGCGGGGTTTGCGCCTTACTATGTGGATCACACGGCGGGTATCTGGCCGCAGGCGGCGGGAGGCATTCCGTTCAATGCGTGCGAGTTCCAGTCTAAGGGCGATGCGATCACCGATCTGTTTGAAGATATGGCGGCGGAGCAGAAAGCGCGCACGACCTACGACAATATTTTGCGTCTGGTCAAGGATCCGGAGGTCTGCGACCCGATCCGCTTTTTACGTCAGCGGGAGATTGTTCACTTCCAGCGCTTCGGAGAGGGACTTCGGATGATTCAGGACGATCTCGACCGCAGTAACTTTTATATGTGTAATCCCAAATTTGATCCGGGATGCGGAAAATAAAAGGAACTGCCGCAATAAGCATATCGTACTTTGGTTTGATAAGTAATATGATCAGAAGATTACACAGTGGGATTTCAGATGAAAATGCAGAGGAAAATTCGGTTCAAAAAATGTGGTATTTCTAACCAGCCGGATGTTTGCATCTTCGATGATCCGTGTCTTTCCAAGTTTGGAGCACTCCGCGGGTCATGTCCGCATCCCGGAAGACAATTTGTAGGACTTTTGTGTGTGTCCCTTATGGGCACCTCTGAGCAAAACATAACCGCGCGAAGCCGATGTCTGAATTGCCATCTGCCATGTTTTTAATAGCAGATGGCAGTGAGTTTCGGTTCGCGCGGTTTTATATTGCTGTGAAGAGGTGCCCTTAGGGACACCAGAAAGTCCGCCCATTGTCTTCCGGTGTGTCGGACATGCACCCGGCGGATTGTCAAAACGTGGAAGAGACACGGAATCTGATGCAAACATTCAGCTGGAAGAAATGCTCACATTTTTCTCCAACGAATATTCCCTCTGCATTTCCACGTGAAATCTCCAAGTGCGTTTCTTATAATATTACTTATCACCCCAAAGAGGGCTGTGCTTATTGCGACAATTCCTTTTGGTATTTCATGAAGCAAAAAAGTTCCATTACACCGGAATGCCAGTTGACAATGCAGAAGCATCATATTAGTATTAGTGAGAATGAATATCAATATCAATATCAAAAGAGAAAAGGTGTGTGGAAAATATGACGTTAGAGGAACTACCAATCGGAAAGCGCGCTGCTATTACGGCGGTCGGCGGAGAGGGCGCACTGCGTTGCCGGCTGTTAGACATGGGGCTGATCCCGAAGACTGCTGTGGCGGTGCGCAAGGTGGCTCCGATGGGAGATCCGATTGAAATACGCATCCGCGGGTATGAGCTTACGATCCGGCGGGAGGACGCAGCGAAAATTGAAGTGAAACCGGAGGAAGAAAAATGATATTTGCATTGGCTGGAAACCAGAACTGCGGTAAGACGACGTTGTTTAATCAGCTGACAGGAGCTAACCAGCATGTCGGCAATTTCCCCGGCGTTACGGTGGATCAGAAGATGGGGGAAATCCGCTCCACGAAGAATTGTTCCGTGGTAGATCTCCCCGGAATCTATTCCATCAGACCTTATACCAATGAGGAGATTGTCACCAGAGATTTTATCTTAAATGAGAAGCCGGATGGAATCATCAACATTGTGGATGCGACGAACATCGAGAGAAATCTTTACCTGACGCTCCAGCTTCTGGAAATGCACATTCCGATGGTGCTGGCGCTCAATATGATGGATGAGGTCCGCGGAAACGGAGGTTCCATTGATTACAGACAGATGTCGCAGGAATTAGGGATTCCCGTGATTCCGATCAGTGCGGCGAAGGACGAGGGAATTGAGGATCTGATTGCGGCGATCGTGGAAGTCGCGGGCAAAAAGATACCGCCCAAAGTCATGGATTTCTGCGAGCAGGGACCGGTACACCGCTGCATTCACGCGGTGTCGCATCAGGTGGAGGATCATGCGGTAAATATCGGGATGTCACCGCGCTTTGCGGCGACGAAGATCGTGGAAAATGACACGGACATTATAGAACGTCTGGCTCTTTCTGAGAATGAGCTGGAAATGATGGAACATAGTATTGCGGAGATGGAAAAAGACTGTGGATTGGATCGGAATGCGGCGTTAGCTGACATGCGGTATACCTTTATAGAGAAGGTGTGCCAAAAAACGGTTAAAAAATGTCAGGAGAGCAGGGAGCACATCCGAGTGTGAAAATCGACGGTGTGCTCACGAACAAGTACCTTGCGATCCCGATGTTTCTACTGATCATGTTTTTAATTTTCTGGCTGACGTTCCATGTGGTCGGCGCGGCGTTAAGCGACTGGCTGGCGGTGGGAATCGACGCGTTTACTGCCGTCTGTGACAGGGGGCTTACCGCGTACGGATTGAATCCGGTTGTACACAGCCTGCTCATCGACGGTGTTTTTGCCGGCGTCGGGAGCGTGTTAAGCTTCCTGCCGATCATCGTGGTGCTGTTCTTCTTCCTCTCGATTCTGGAGGACTCCGGCTACATGGCGCGCGTGGCTTTCGTGATGGACAAGCCGCTGCGTAAGATCGGACTTTCCGGGCGAAGCTTTGTACCGATGCTGATCGGATTCGGCTGTACGGTTCCGGCGGTCATGGCGACAAGGACGTTGTCGAGTGAGAGAGATAGAAAGATGACAATTATGCTCACGCCTTATATGAGCTGTTCTGCCAAAATACCGATCTATGCAGTGTTTGCGGCGGCATTTTTCCCGGGGAACGAGGCGGTTGTGATGATACTTCTCTACACGGCGGGAATTGTGGTGGGCATTTTGTCCGCACTGGTACTGAACCACACCGCGTTCCGCGGGAATCCGATTCCGTTTGTCATGGAACTGCCGAATTACCGTTTCCCGTCGGCAAAGAGTGTCGGACAGCTGATCTGGGATAAGGCAAAGGATTTCCTGGAGCGCGCGTTTACCATTATCTTTGTGGCAACGATTGTCATCTGGTTCTTGCAGACCTTTGATCTGAAGCTTAATGTGGTGACAGACAGTGAGAAAAGTCTGCTCGCTCTGGTGGGGCAGTGGATCGCACCGCTGTTTGGACCGCTCGGTTTTTCGGACTGGAGGGTTTCTACGGCGTTGATTACCGGATTTACGGCAAAAGAGGCGGTGGTCAGCACCTTGAGTGTGTTGACCGGCACGGCGACTGCCAATCTAAGCAGGGTGCTCGGAAGTATGTTTACCGGGCGCTCGGCGGCAAGCTTCCTTGTGTTTACGCTGCTTTACACGCCGTGTGTTGCAGCCATTGCGGCGGTGAAGCGTGAGATGGGAAGCGGCATGCGGGCATTTCTCGTCGTGGTGCTTCAATGCGCGGTCGCGTGGCTGATGGCATTTGCGGTTTATCAGATAGGAGGAATCTTCTTTTGAGTGGGTTGCATGCGTTGGATCTGATTGTGCTGGGGTGTATCCTTTTGTGGATCATCCTGGCGCTTTTGTATATGGGAAAAAGAAAAAAAGACAAAGAAGATTGTGGCTGCTGTGGTCACTGCTCATCCTGCAGCGGATGTAAAAGTGGGAGAAAGGATAAGAAAAATTAAAAAAAAGGAACAACCGATTGCGCATTTTGTAAAATAGGTGTAAAATATATAAAATGAGTGCAAAATTGTGTATAAGAACAGAAGAGGCGGCAGAGGGAATTTGCACATACAGATACGAATACAAAGGAAGGGGATTTCAGATGAAGAAGCATGTTATTGCGGCGGTTGCAGCAGCAACATTTGTTACAACAGCAATGTCGGGCTGTACAGGTGCAGATACGACGGCAGGTGGAGAGTCCGTAAACGGTGAACCGTCCGTATTGCAGACGGAGGCGGTCATGGATTCGACAGAGTTGTCCGGCGATGCAGCGGAGGATGACGGCAAGGTTACATTGACCGTATGGGCAGAGGAGGCCAATTTTGATGTTCTGCAGGAGATGATCGACAGCTTCGAGCAGAAATATGCAGGACAGGAAGAGTTTGACATCCAGCTTGCGGAGAATGCAGATGCTGAGACGCGCAAGACGCTGCTTGGAGATGTACATAACGGAGCGGATGTATTCCCGCTGCCGGACGATCAGCTTACCAGCATGGTTGCAGCCGGTGCCTTAGAGCCGGTACCAAATGCAGATGAGATCCGGGAGGCGAATCTGGATGAGGCGGTTGCAGCGGCTTCTGTGAATGATACGCTGTACGCTTACCCGATGACGGCGGACAACGGATATTTTCTGTATTACGACAAGAATTACCTAACGGAAGAGGACGTCCAGACGATGGACGGGCTTCTGGCAGCAGCGGGCGCTGTGGGCAAGAAGGTGACGATGGACTGGAGTTCCGGCTGGTACCTCTATGCGTTTTTTGGCAACACCGGACTGGATTTCGGTGTAAATGACGACGGGGTGACGAACTACTGCGACTGGAATGCGACGGAAGGCAGCATAAAGGGAATCGACATTGAGGAGGCGCTGCTTGCCATCGCACAGAATCCGGCGTTTTTAAGCTGTACCGACACGGAATTCATGGAGGGCGTGCAGGACGGAACGGTTGTGGCAGGCGTCAGCGGCGTGTGGAATGCATCGGAGATCAAAAAGGTATGGGGCAACGATTACGGGGCAGTGAAGCTTCCGACCTACACCTGCGCGGGACAGCAGATCCAGATGGCCTCTTTCACGGGCTATAAGATGATGGGCGTCAACGCCTATTCCAAGCACAAGGACTGGGCATTAAAGCTTGCAGACTGGTTTACAAACGAGGAGAACCAGATGCTGCGTCTTGAGGAGCGCGATCAGGGACCTTCCAATAAAAACGCGGCTGCGTCGGAGCAGGTACAGGCGGTGCCTGCCATCCAGGCAGTCATTGCGCAGGCGCAGTACGGCAAACTCCAGCGTGTGGGCAACAGCTTCTGGGATGCGACGACGGAGTTCGGCAATCTGATGGCGACAGGCAGCACAAACGGAACGGATCCGCAGGAAGTGATGGATACGCTTGTGGCTGGAATTACACAGTCGACGGTACAGTAACGGGGAGGAGCAGGATATGAAGAAAAAAAGCTATATCAGTACAAAGTTTATTATTCTGATTCCGGTATTTATCCTGGGATTTGTGTCAGTCGTTTCCAATATTCTGGCAGTGACCAATATTAAGAGAGTAAATGCAAATGCAACGCAGATTGCAAACGGCTACATGAGCTGTATTTCAGAGCTCGGCGATATTCAGAAAGAGACGCTTCTGATCCACAGACTGGGACTGTCCCATATCGTGGCGACCGACTTAAATACCATGATCTCGCTGGTCGAGACCATCCGGAGTGAGCAGGAGACCTTAGAGACATATCTGGATGATTTCCAGGAATATGTGACAGACGACAACAAGGCGGAATACGACGCGCTGGTGTCCAACTACGAGGGAATGAAGTACGAGCTTGCCAACCTCATGGCATACAGTGCCAACAACGATAACGAGGCGGCTTATGCGCTGGCAAACGGCAAGATCGCCGATTATTCCAGTGCAATGCAGGAGAGCATTGCGGCAATCCGCACCAATGTCAGCGAAAATGCGGATGTGGCGAAGGAACAGCTTGCAGCGGTCTACCGTACTTCAATCGCGGCGAGCACGGCATCCATCATCATCAGTGTGGCGGCGCTGCTTGCAACTCTGATCTGCGTATTCCGGCTGGTAATTATCCCTCTGTTAAAGACACAGAAGGAGATCACCAATATTATTGAGGACATTGACAAGCGCGAGGGCGATCTGACGAGACGTGTGAGCGTGCACGCGAACCAGGAGGTCGCAGCGGTCGGCAATGGCATTAATGTGTTTATGGACAAGCTTCAGGATATTTTCAAGGTGATCGTGAACAATTCAACCAGAATGGAATCTGTGGTCGGCGAGGTGCGCGACAGCGTCGTGACATCGAATGGCAGTGTGTCGGATCTGTCGGCACTCACAGAAG
>VOFG01001089.1_pt1 | contig 142000 bp, 154 predicted proteins | sample 5384171 | NCBI WGS metagenome assembly VOFG01 (sample SAMN12384726, study PRJNA508395) | human gut metagenome | isolation source: healthy gut F | host: Homo sapiens
CTGTCAAAATTACACTTAAACAAAATGTATAAAATGGAAAAAGCAAAGATACTGGCACTGCTGCTGTCGTTTCTCCTCACGAGTTGCTATGAAAAAATACACAATGGATTATGAACATACAGCAGCATACGTGGCCTACCAATACGACTTGCACCTTCGTAATCGGAGAAGGAATGAAATTTAATTTCACCGTGGCCCTTGGAGGGGTGGTAAAGAATACCCACGACCGTTCCGTACAGGTTGTAATTGACGACGCACTCCTGACCGACGACCTGTCGGGCTTCTCCGAAAAGGCGACGGCCCCTTTCACTGCCCTCGACGGCCTACTCGGGAGAGCCCCATTCGGTAATCTCAGTCAGAGCTATGTAAGCAAAGAGGTCGCAGCACAAAACCTTGAGAAGCTGACCCCGCTACCTGCCGATTGCTATACAACTAGTAGCATGGACAATCTCTTCATCCCTAAAGGACGGCATACCACGACCGTGACAATTAGCTACCGACAAGATTCTCACGAAAGAGGAGGCTTTGAAACCATATTATGCACTGGCCTTTAAGGTTACAGATGCGGATGCCGACATATTGATTTCGGAGAAAAGTTTTGAGATTATCGCCGTAAAATGCGAACAGCGCTTCTGGGGAAACTGGTATCACGGCGGAGAAACCATTGTTAAGAACGACATAACGGGAGAAATCGTTTCCCGGGAAAGTTATCCGCTAACTCTTCCGCAAGATGACGACAAAATATATACACTCACGACAATTGCGGCCAATGCGGTCGAAAGCGACAAAATCGGTCTGGGAAACGGTAAACTAAAGCTGATTTTCGAAGACGACGACCAAATCCGGATAGAATCGGCTGACGGCTCCAAACCTATCCGTCCCATTACCGACAAACCGAGTCATTTCAACGGTGCAAAGTTGTTGCAGGACCGCAAACTGTACTTGAACTACCAATATTCCAATGGAGATGGCACCACGACCTATATCAACGACATCTTGGTCTTCCGCAATCGTATCCGTGACGGCATTAATGAATGGCAGGATGAAAATCCTGAAGATTACCAATAGGTTTTATTCAACTCTCTTTAATTGATACTGTAACTCATCCAGCAATTATAAAAAACAACCTTATCCAAAAACACAATGAAGAACCATTTATTCTGTTTTGTCCAAAAAATGCAAATGAAAAACCATTTACTCAACATCGGCATACTAGCTGTTCTAATTTTTATAGGAAGTCCAGGTTGTAAGCCATCGCCCTCTCCGCTTATTCTGACCGAGCAATCACATGCGGAACTTACCCCTATGCCGACACCAGAATAGATACATTGAACCATATAATAGAACTCATTTCTCAGGGAGGATCGTCCGGAATTATATTCAAGGGCGAGTGGGATTTGAGGGGTTATAATCAACTTCAATTCAAAGTTCAAAACCACGACTCGGTTCAATATCTGCAAATGATCGTACAGATTCAGGAAGAGTTGAAGAAAGCTCCGATCAATGCCCGTGTCCTTCGTGGAACAATGACCGACCAACTCTACGTTGGTCCGGGTGAGACAAAAAATGTGAAGATTGAGTTTTCCTCGGACGTACCGTATCCCGAAGTGGACTCTTGTTTTACGGGGATGCGTAATACTCCTTACAGTGTAAATGAACATTACTCCTACTCATTGGATTTGTCGAAGATACAAGCTATAAAACTGCTAGCACGACGCCATACCGCCGGTATGCGTTATTCCATATCCGATGTTATGCTTTTACCCGGTAAACGAGCCGAATCTATTTCATGGATGAAGATGAACAAGTTGGAATTTTTTCCTTTCATCGACAAATACGGACAATTCAAACACAAAGAGTGGCCTGGTAAGACCCATAACGACGAGGATTTGAGGCAAGCCCGAAAAAAAGAGGAGAAAGATCTTGCCGCCCATCCGGGCGCAACTGACCGCAGCCGGTACGGAGGTTGGAAAAACGGTCCCCGACAAAAGGGCACGGGACATTTTCGCGTAGCAAAGATTGACGGCAAATGGTGGATGATCGATCCGGAAGGCTATCTTTTCTGGTCCCATGGCGTTGTGCGCGTTACCACCTCCTCCGGCATTACTCCTTTAGATGGCAGGAACTACTATTTCGAAGATCTCCCGGCGGTCGACGATGAATTGGGACAATTTTACTTTACACACGACGCTCTGCTGAAACCCTACTATACAGCTCGGGGAATCGATTCTACCTACGACTATTCATCGGCAAACGCCTACCGAAAGTACGGGAGCGACTATAAAGCGCTTTATGCCGATTTAGCGCACCGAAGGCTACGAAGTTGGGGCTTGAACACCATCGCCAACTCTTCGGATAAAGCAATCTGTATGATGGATCGTACAGCCTATACAGACCGGATTGAAATTCATTTCCGTACCTATCGAAGGCACTACAGACTGGTGGCCTTTCATGGATCCGTTTGATCCATCGTTCGCTGAAACGATGCGTATGCGTCTACTCGCACAAAAAGATCAACTCGATGATCCTTGGTGTCTAGGATTTTTTGTAGACAACGAAATTAAATGGGGCGACACGAAATCTCTGGCCTCTTTTACTATCAAAGCCCCGACGACTCAACGGGCTAAAATTGCAATGATCAACTGGCTTCAAAAAAAATACAAAACTATAACAACTTTGAACAACCACTGGGGAACTACGTTTGGTTCTTGGAAAGAATTGAGAGCCAACCGTAAAAAAGTTCCAACCGCGGCTAATGGGGATTTAACGGAGTTCAACAAAAGATCATTGAAGCCTATTTCAGCACCGTACAACGCATTTTCAAAGAGATCGCCCCTCAAAAGCTCTATCTTGGATGTCGTTTTGCGGGTTCTAATGCCGATGTTCTCGCCATCGCCGCCCGTTATTGTGATGTCATCAGCTACAATATTTACCGGAATGATCTTCAGTGGTTCGAGTTACCTGCTGGAATTGACAAGCCTGTTATGATTGGAGAATTCCACTTCGGAGCCATGGATCGTGGTCTCTTCCACCCTGGGCAGGTTTACACAGAGAACCAAAAAGTCCGCGCCCAAATGTACTACAACTACGTACGCTCCGCACTAGAGCACCCGTCCGTTATCGGCACCCACTGGCATCAATTCTCAGATCAAGCTGCAACAGGGCGTTTTCGACGGAGAGAATTTCCAAGTGGGCTTCACAGACATTTGTGACAAACCTTATTATGAAACGATCGAAAAAATCCGAGAAATTGGCTACGATATGTATGAAATCCGCTCACAAGTTCAACAACTCAATGAATAAAATCCGTATGCAGAGCATATTTCTGCTCCTAACATTTTTCTGGTTATGTCCGCAGGTTTCAGCCCAAAACCAACAAATGTGTACTATATCGATGCACGCCGACTCACTGTCGTCGGACAGCCCCTCCCCTATCTTCAGAAACCTTTCTCCCGAATGGATGGTAGGGCTTACGGCCTCAAAGGTTCACTTGCAGCAAAGGCCGCACAATCGACCGGGATAGCCGTGCTATTCACGACGAACAGCCGTACGATACGCGCTAAATGGCACACATCCAATTTGCGTGTTGTCGGAACTAATACCGGCGCCAATTGTCAGAAAGGTCTTGATCTCTATATCCGCAAAAAGGGGAAATGGCTTTTTGCAGGTGTTGGAGCTCCTAATATGAAAGGTAACTGTGCTGATCATGAGGCAATATTAGTTGCTTCAATGGACGAAGATGTAAAGGAATGTTTACTCTACCTACCACTTTTCGATCAGGTCGACCAACTAGAGATCGGCGTGGACAAAGGGAGTGCGATCAAACCTTTGGAGAATCCGTTCCGACATCGTATCATTTTCTACGGATCAAGTATTACTCACGGTTCAGCTGCCAGCCGAGCAGGAATGAGCTACGTAGCCCGTTTCGGCCGCGACAACGGACTTTACTGTATGAATTTAGGATTCAGTGGCCAGGGGCGTATGCAGGAAGAATTCGCTCGTTATTTGGCCGATTGTGACACCGACGCGTTCATCTTCGATACTTTTTCCAACCCGGATTCTAAACAAATTCGCGAACGGTTCGATGCTTTCGTTGATATCATCCGAGGTTCTCATCCGAATACACCGTTGATATTCTTGCAGACAATCCGGCGGGAAAAGCGGAACTTCAATCTTAAAACCGACATCTATGAAGCTCACAAACAACAGACTGCCGAAGAAGTAGTACGCGCTCGGATGAAACGAGATAAACATATTTACTTTATACTCTCTGATAGCTTTCTGGGTGATGATGGTATTGCAACGGCTGACGGGACTCATCCGACAGACGTGGGATTCTCCCGTATGCTCGAAGGCATGACCCCGCCGTTGAAAAAGATTTTTCGTAAATATGGAATTCAATAAAAAATTCATACTAATAGACGATGAAACACTTATTATTATTTTGCTCAATACTGACAACGCTTTTTGAAATTATTGGCAACGGAACAGTAGCTGTCGCTAAAACTCCGCTTCGAGTAATGTCGTCAAATATCCGATTCAACAGTGAGCAAGACCTTGGCGATACTTCGTGGGATGCCCGCAAACAGCCTTATGTTAACATGATCCGAGACACCAAGCCCGATGTAATAGGAATGCAGGAGCCCCGCGATGCACAATATGCAGACTTGGAGCGTTTGCTACCAGAATATGACCGGTTTCGCCTATTACCTAATAACCAAATTACGCGCAAACAAGCGGCCAGTGGCATGATTCTTTGGTTAAAAGAGCGTTTCCAATGCCTAGATTCCGGCTATTTTTGGCTGGGGCCTACCCCTAACGAGCCATGCCTACCGTGGGATGCCACGGATAAATACCATTACCGCATGGCTATCTGGGTAAAACTTTTAGATAACATATCCGGGAAAGAGGTTTATTTCTTTTCGACCCATCTGCCGTACGATCCCGGGAACCGACCAGACTGTTTCGATGCTGATGGTAAGCGTATTCGCAATATTGAACAGCGCACAAAATGTGCCAAATTGATCGTTTCCCAAATTCAACAAATCGCAGGGAAACGCGCTACGGTATTTCTTGTCGGAGACATGAATTGTTCTGACAATAAAAACACTCTTACCTACCCGAGTCTCATCCCATTTTACCAATGGATGCAATCAGGCCGAGAGGAAGCTCCTCAAACCGATACAGAGTGCAGTTATAACGGATTTGGGAAAAGTCCATGTAAAGATACATGGCGCATCGACCATATCTTTTTTTCGCAGGGCAAAGCCCCTTAAAATTTCAGACTATCACGAATTCTGGCTATGGCGTTACTTATATTTCTGACCATTATCCGATTACACTGACCGTTGAGTTCTAATTTTTGGCTCTAATCTATTTGTAATTCATGAAAAACTTACTTTTTAACCGTCATCATATCGTGTGTCGGGATTAATATAGTCATAGCAAGTCCGAAAGTAAAACTTAAACTAATTTCCTACAACATTCGTTTTCTGCACGCAAAAGACTGCGGTATGCATGCATGGGAAGCCCGCAAGGAGGCCTCAGTCAACATGATTCGCCGTGAGCATCCTGATGTGATAGGTTTTCAGGAGCCCGAACTGCCACAGATCGAATACCTCATAAAATGCCTACCTGAATATGTGCATTTCAAACAAGATCGTGAGGACGGATTGCGTCCTAATGGTCAATATTTAATGATCATGTGGTTGAAAAACAAATACGAACTTTGCGACTCGGGGCGTTTCTGGCTGAGTCCCACCCCCGATGAAGCATCGTTTGGTTGGGATGGTCGCTGCCGCCGTGTAACAGTATGGGTCAAATTGCGTGATAAAAAGTCTGAGCGTACATTTTATTATTTCAATACCCATCTCGACCATCGTGGCAACGAAGCACGACAAAAAGGAGCCGAAATGAATGTTAAAATGATGCAGCGCATCGCTGGCAAGCATGCTGTGATTTTCCATTCAGGGGGATATGAATTCTCAGCGCGGAACTACAACCGAAGCCTACCTTCAACCATACGACAACTGGATGAAATCAGCTCGGGAAAGAGCTGTTGAGAGCGATCAACGAGCCACATTCGATGGTTTCGGAAAATCACAGCCTCGTTGGCTCGATCACATTTTTCTACCGTCATGCCAAAGCCGTAAAATACGCGACTCTTGACGGAAAAGATTACGGAGTGTCCCATATCTCGGATCATTATCCGATTGCTTGTACCTTCATATTCTGACCCTGTTTCATGAGATTCATTAACTATTTCCGAAAAAGCGTTCCGGTAGCAACACCATACCCGGGCAATGAAGACGCTCAACAGCGCTACTACAAAAAGTTGCGGCTACAAGTGCTCATCGCGGCATTGTTGAGTCACAGTCTTTACTATGTCTGCCGGACCACGCTCAATGTGGTCAAAGAACCCATTCTCGACAACGGTGCACTCAACGCCACCCAACTGGGTATGATCGGCTCGGCAATGCTGTTCGTTTACGCCGTAGGAAAATTCGTCAATGGATTCCTTGCCGATTACAGCAATATCAAACGTTTCATGGCTGCCGGACTGATCCTTTCGGCGGCCGCCAATCTCATTATCGGCATTGCAGGATTTCTCAATGGAGATGGATACATTGGGAATGCAATCTTTTTCCTCACATTCATCATTCTATGGGGTATCAACGGCTGGGCTCAATCCATGGGTGGCCCTCCGGGCATCGTTTCCCTTTCACGCTGGTATCCGCTCAGCACCCGCGGCACCTATTACGGATTTTTCAGTGCCAGTCACAACCTCGGCGAATTTTTCTCGTTCCTGTTCGTAGGGGCAATTGTCGGACTATGCGGCTGGCATTGGGGGTTCGCAGGTTCAGCAGTAGCCGGAGCCATAGGAATAGCCATTATCATAGCCTTGTTGCACGACTCCCCTGAATCCAAAGGCCTCCCGCCTATTGAGGTTCTGACCGGCGAGGAGAAAAGTGAAGAGCATAAAGCTCGCTCGACCCGGAAAATGCAGCGTACAGCCGTCCGAAACCCGCTCGTATGGATGCTCGCCCTATCGAGTGCCTGTATGTACGTCGCCCGGTATGCCGTCAACGGATGGGGTGTACTATTCCTGCAGGAGGTGAAAGGATTCACCTTGGTAGAAGCGTCGCAAATTGTTTCGGTGAATGCCCTGTTGGGTATTTTCGGTGCCGTTTGTTGCGGCTGGCTCACCGACAGATTTTTGCATGGGCGGCGCAACGTTCTGGCATTCATCGTCGGCCTCATCAATACTGCGGCCCTGTGCCTGTTCTTCTTTTCCGGAAGCGGAATGTCCATCAACATATTGAGCATGGTGTTATTCGGGACGACCATCGGCATACTGATCTGTTTCCTCGGCGGCCTGATGGCCATCGACATCGTGCCTCGAGAAGCCACCGGCGCAACTATCGGCATCGTTGGCCTTACCAGCTATATAGGTGCAGGCATGCAGGATATCATCAGCGGCCGTCTGCTCGATGCACACAAGGTGATGATCGGCAGCGAAACCCACTATAATTTCACCCCGGCCACCCTTTTCTGGATTGCGGCATCTACACTCTCGTTCCTGCTTGTATTATTCGTATCCCGAAAACAACAAGGCAAAGAGCATGACAACCGATAAACTTACATCTGACTTACAAAACATATGAAACACATTCTTTCAACGCTGTTACTGAGCCTGTTGCTATTCACAGGGAATACGACCACAGCAAAGACCTCATCAAAAACTTTTCTGCTGATTTCGCCCGATACCCGATTGAAAAGCGAAATCGCAATCAACGAGCGAATATCTTTCACCCTTTCCGATGAGCAACAGACAATACTCGCTCCGTCTTTCATGGCCATAAGGTTGCAAAATGGAGAAACGTGGGGAACAACTCCCCAATTGCAACATGCCCGCAGGAATCGTATCGATGAAACGATTCATTCTCCTTTTACAAACGTGAAAAGGTACAAAATCGGTACAATGAATTAATCCTCTCGTTCAAGGGCGGTTACTCGCGTATCTTCCGCATGTACGACGACGGACTGGCCTACCGTTTCGCCACCGACCGCAAAGGAGAAATCATCATTGAGAGCGAAACCGCGGAATACTGTCTTTCCGAGGACCGGGACATGATCGTCCCTTACGTTCTCCCCAGCGGAAAAGCCAAGAAAGCCAAGAATCCGACGTTCGAACAACAGTTCTTCAACTCGATGCAAAATCTCTACTCATACGGCAAAGCCATGCAGCTCAATCCCGACCGAATGATGTTCACACCCGTCATCGCCAAACTGGACGACGGCATGAAACTTTGTATCGCAGAAGCCGATACGGAAAGTTATCCCGGCATGTATCTGGTCAGCAGTTCCGATCGCCCGGTACTGCACGGCATGTTCGCCGCATATCCCCGCAAAGAGGAGCGCGGCGGCCACAACCAGTTACAAATGCTTGTAAAGAGCCGCGAATCGTACATCGCTCGCGTCATCGGTCCACGCAGCTTCCCATGGCGCACATTCATTGTGACACGCAAAGACGGAGAACTCTCCGAAAGCGACATGGTTTACCGTCTGGCCTCACCGTCCCGGGTCAAAAATATCGACTGGATCAAACCCGGAAAAGTCGCTTGGGCATGGTGGAACTATTGGGGACTCTACAACGTCGATTTCCGAGCCGGCATCAATACCGAGACCTACAAGTACTACATCGACTTTGCCTCAAAGAATAATATCGAATATGTGATCCTCGATGAAGGATGGTCGGTGAAATATGCTGGTGATCTGCTCAAGGTCATTCCAGAAATCGACCTGCCCGAGTTACTTCGCTACGCCAAAGGACGGAATGTAGGCATCATTCTATGGGCTGGATACCATGCCATCGAACGTGACATGGAACACGTTGTCAAACACTATGCCGCAATGGGTGTCAAGGGTTTCAAGGTAGATTTTTCTCGATCGTGACGACCAAAAGATGATCGATTTCATGTACCGCCTTGCTGACATCTGCGCCCAGCACCACATGCTTCTTGACTACCACGGGTGCTGCAAGCCCTCCGGCCTGCAACGAACCTATCCCAATGTGCTCAACTATGAAGCAGTATTCGGTCTCGAGCAAATGAAATGGACCTCTTCAAAAACCGACATGGTGACTTACGATGTAACACTGCCATTCATCCGTATGGTTGCCGGACCGATGGATTACACGCAGGGTGCAATGCGGAACAGTATAAAAAGGAGCATTTCATGCTGACTACAAACACCCCATGAGCCAAGGTACACGATGCCGCCAACTAGCCGAATATGTCATATTCGATTCCCCGCTTACTATGCTTTGCGACTCTCCATCGAACTACATGCGTGAGGTAGAGTGCATTCGGTTCATTGCTTCTGTGCCTACTGTTTGGAATGATACAAAAGTGCTCGACGGACAGATTGGTGAATATATCGCTGTCGCCCGACGTTCAGGAGAAGAGTGGTTCATCGGCGCCATGACCAATTGGTCTTCCCGAGAATTATCACTCGAAATTCCGATCGCTGATACGAACAACTACGAAATTGAACTGTTTCAAGACGGCATAAATGCCGATCGAGCGGCACAAGATTACAAACGCAGGGTGATTCCACTACCCACCAATCGTCGGTTAAAAATCTCCCTCGCCCCGGGAGGAGGCTGGGCGGCACGGATATACCCAACCCCAGCGACCATGAACGACAGATAGAACAGTTTCCAGTTTTCCATATGTAGTACGAAATAGCTGCCCCTTGAAAACAATATCACAACGAATAAAAAATCAAGCCATGAAAAACCAGATTTTTTCGTTTTCTTTAATGAGCCTCGTTCTAGGAGCATGTACTGATGACGAGAAGAACACTGTCTGGTCCGCAGGTGGTCCCTCTGCCAAGGAAGGATGGGATATATTCACCGGAGAGGGTTACCGCTACGGTTCCTCGATCATCATCAATGCAAATAGTTCGATCAACGCATGGTTCGCGGCACCGGGAGATTTCCACAACGGAGAGGGGGATATGATGTACAAAGCTTCCGGGAATACTATGTACCAACTGGGGAGTAGTGTTTTCGCAAAATCTTTCGAACTCCAGCAAGAGTGCGTATCCATCGGCATCTACTGTCCCAATTGGTCTAGTTCCACCAAAAGCATGACACTGACTCTCTACAAATGGGATACGGATTACACAACAACTTTGGCATCCACGCCTGTAAATTCCCGCCACTTTACCAGCTACGGCGACAATTCAAGGCTCCAGATCTTCGCAGACAAAGCAGCTGATGGCTCGACGAAAATACCTGCGGGGAAAATACATGTGGACCTTGACGGAAAGAACTACGAACGCCGGAATCTGGAAGGCAACAAGTTCCGAATCGTCCAACTCAGCCGTTTCCTATGTTGACGGAAATGAGATAGAGGGACTGTTTTGTTCCCGAATCTATTACACACAGGCATCAGGTGCTCCATACCGGTACCAAATTACTTATCAGCGTTTAGGAGACGGCGAAAAGACTTGGTCCGCAGAAGAAATAATGCTTAAACCGACAGACTACAGCCGTGACGCACTCTCCTGTTATGATCCGGGAGTAGCTCAATGGGGTAACTATTATTATTTAGGCTATACCTCGACAAAAGATACCTCGTAAACAATCATCTTTACATGATGCGCAGCAAAAATCCCAATGGCCCATGGGAAAAATGGAACGGTAGCAGTTGGGGCGGTAATAACCCAATGCCAATCGTAACATACACTGGAACCCCCAAAAAATTTGGTGTCGGCGAACCAAGTATGGTTGTCCTTGACAATACGGTTTATATCAACTATTCATGGAACGATAAAGAGGTCAGTACTCGTTTAGCTACTGTATTGACTGACGATCCCCATTGGCCAGCACAACCTAAATCAACGAGGCACTGTTATCTATAAAGGCTAGATATCTGGTGCGGATCACTGCAATGTCAAATATCGTCTTGACATTGGGAAATTCTACGCCGTACACACTGCTGACAGAATGACCGAAAACAGTTACATCATGTACTGCGAATCCACAGACGGCATTGATTTTCAAGAGAAGGGGTTGCTGGAGAGTTTATTCTGCAAAGGCCTGCACAACTAACTGTGGAATCAGCGAGAACGAACAAGGACATATCAATATAAGCATACCGCAGTACGTTGATACGCTTATGGGATGAGGGGCGAGTATCGAAGTGTGGGAGCAATGGAAAACAAGATTCTCACCACTAAAATGGTAAACGGGGGGGGAGCTTATTTGTTGCATCAATCACGATCGAGTTGATCAATTACAATGACGAAACAGACAAAAACTGAGGTATCGCAAACGAGATCGACGCAGATCATCTGCTACTCCACAGGCAAGAACGTTTTGACGGAAACACAGACAATTAAACATCTCACTGGAGATCTATAAACTGATAAATACAGAGCTGATTCCAGCAGAAAATCGTGTATATCCATGCGAATACACGATTTTTCTCATATTTCTCATATTTTGACATCAACCGAACGATTCATGAAAAAACTACTTATTCTTCTTTTAGGATTGCTGTTGTTACAAATATCTTATTCTCGTTCCGTTCTTATTCCTAAAAACCGGCCCGAATTGGTCATCTCGAAAATTTACAATCCTTCTTCAGGAAAAATACTGGTCATCTATCAATGCAAGGATTGGCTCAACAGAGTTACAAACTCCTTTGCAGCCCCTGAATTTATGATCCGTATAGGTTCTACCATTATGAGTCTCTCGGCCGCCGACTACGATTGGACCGTAAGCACGGACGGTAGCGAGTGGGTAAAAGTCACCGACTTGAACGACATGCCGCTCACAGCGGGCACGAAAAGCCCTTACGTCCAGCAAATCCGCATCACGGCCGACGTGAACCCCCAAACCGAGCTACGTCCCGCGACGGTCACCTTCTCCTCCACGGATCAGACGCAGACGGCGACCGTTTCGGTCACGCAGGAAGCGGCGTCAGCAGTTGAACTGCTGTGATTTATAAGTTTAACTGAGGTCATTTAAGCCTCGGAATTAGTTGTAAATATTTGAAAATCAAGGGATGAAAATACTTGCAAAATCCTTGGAAATCAGCAATTTAAAGTAAAAAATACCCCTATTTTTTGCTTGTTATGATTCCCAAGGACAAAGAGTATAGACTAATAAAAATCTATATGTATATCTGCGATATGTACGAACAAAGCCTCAAATACCATTGCCAAAGATACAGCAATAATTCGAAACCGTTGTTCTCCGACGAGGAAATCCTCACGATTTATTTCTTTGTCGGTCATGAGCAGAAGTACACCCTCATCAAGGATATTCACAACTTCGCTAAAGAGTACTTGCGCGACTGGTTCCCGAACCTGGTGTCCTATCAGACATTCAATTACCGTCTCAACAGGATGGCCGGTGCTGTTAGGGAACTGTCCTCGCAGTTATTAAGGATGTTCAGGCCTTCTGACTGTCAGGATGATACCGTGATTGTTGACTCGATGCCGATAATCACATGCTGCGGAAGAAACCGTACAGGCAAGGTCGCCAGAGATATCGCTGACAAAGGATACTGTTCCACCAAGAACCTGTACTATCATGGACTAAAGCTTCACATGGTAGGATATCGCAGGAAAGGCCATCTTCCTCATCCGTGCCAGATAGCGCTCTCTCCTGCCTCCGAGAATGACCTGAAGGTCTTCCAGAGCGAATGCATGCCGGATCTTTTCAACAAGAAGATCTTCGCTGACAAGATATACCGAAGCAATGACTACTGGGAGCAGGAAAGACGCGATAAGGCCAATGAGTTCTACGCTCCCGTCAAGTCAATCAAAGGGGCTCCTGAAGAAGAGAAGCAGAGAAGCAAGGCCGCTGATGACATTTATTCTCAAGCCGTTTCATCTGTCAGGGAACCCATTGAAGCGCTATCCAGTTGGCTGAACGAAAAACAAATATTCAAAGAGCTTCAAAGTGCCGCTCTACTTGCGGACTGCTAATTCATACGATGGGAAAGGTAGCCATCGCATTTTTATACCTTATTTTCAACTACTGATAAATAAGTTGCGGGTGAAACGGAGTAAGAAAAATAGAGCCGAATCTCCTTTAAGCCAATACTTTTTTGAAATTAATAGGAGGATTTGCAAGTTCAAATTTAATGATTTCGGTAGAAATATAAACATTCGAATAAACGCAACTATTGGTAAATTATAGTTGCGTTTTGCCATTATGATAAAAGATATGCTAATAAAGAAGAAGCTGTGTTGGTATAACTATAGTATAGAACAACATATAAGTTTGACAATTCTATCATAAGTATTGGTTAAGAACAAACCGGAAGTTGACTAGAGAATTTATTCAACCAAGTCCGAATAGCATTTACGTAAAAAGCTCTATTAAATTGCACTAAGTTCTCAAAACTCAATTTATTGAGGACTCAATTTTGCTCTCAATAATGTCGGAACTTTATATGTCTGAGGAAGGTTTTTATTAATCTAAAAAGTGTGAATCTCTAGCATTTTTTCCCTTTTGCTTTAACTGATCCACACAACCAGCCATATTAACATGAATAACAGGATATCACAGATTCCATATAAACCCTTGGATATGCACAAGAACTATGTTTGTTTAATTATAAAGCACCCTAATTCTGTTAAAAACATATCATTTATAGATATTCTAATGCAATTTTTAATACAAATGTATTATCCGAAAAAAATAATGGCGGGATAATGGATGATGCAAAATAGGTCATGAGAAATCTGTAAGTACAAATATAAGGCCTCACTCGTTAGGATTAGCACTTGCTCCATTATAGGCACAAGATTATATACTGTAAATTCTTATGTTCACTTCTCTGTAATTGTTCCCGTTCTCTACAAATAGCCAATAAATAATGATTGAAAATTCTTCACCTAGCAAAAAAGCACATGCTATTTCATTACAATTCATCGCAATAAAAACAAATACAGATGGATAAATTGTTACATACATCGTTGTACCGAGCCATCTTAAAATCACTAAATCGCAAAGCTACTTCTGAAAAAAGGTTGCAAACCTACTTTTTGAATTTGCCAACGAAATTACAATTATTTGCAACAATACGGAATATTTATCAGTATTGCATACATTAAATTATACCCAAATTCAGTTCCAATACTTACTATTCCGACTTCCTGAACTTTCCGTGCCACCTCCGCCATATGTATCCCGATTTATCCTCAAAGCTCTTGAGTTTATCCGGCTGGAAAAAGAATTATTATATTACCGCCTCGAACATCCGCGACTTTTCATATCCGACCCAGTCCCTAAATCGTCACTCTATTGGTCAAAACAATATCATGCAATTGATCTATCCGAAATACTGTGCACCTTTGACCTTATGAATCCGAATCCGCTTGTCCTTGTAAATGGACGAGCAGCTCCGTTCAATACGGTCATCCGGGAATTTGAACAATTCTTGCATGTAAAACTTGGAGAACCAAGCGATATCAAGCGTCGTGTTCTTGATCGAAAAAGGGATCGTTCAAAATTCGTGGAGATAATGCTCCATACGCTGAACGAAGAAGACAATGAGTAAATTTACTCTCATTTTTTATACATATGTATATCCATCCATGCGATTCAGTGTTAGGAAACTCCCATCTTTGCATGTGAAAACCAACCCAACAACCTATAGATCCGAACGATGAAAAAACTAGAAAAAGTTCCGTTTATCAGAATGCTTGACACACTGCTTAACCGTCGATTGTCGGATGCGGAGTGCACAGCCTTTCATGCGGCTTATGAAAAGTTCATCGACCTGCTGCACGGTCTTACGGCTCAATCCTGTAAATCGCCCCTTGACCTGCTGCACGAACTTGCCCGCCTCCAATCCCGCCTGATGCGGTTGCAAGCGCGGATTGTTTGAGAAGGAATCTCCGCAAGCGTCGCTGCTCAAATCGGAGCTTCTGCTGACGAATTTCGAGATCCGTTTAGTCTTTACCCGGCTTCGTTATCCGTCCATCGCCGCCCCGGTATCGGTCGAAGTCCCTAAATCGCCGCTGTTCCTCTCCGAACAATTCACGCCTACGGATATCATGGAACTGAAAACGGCACTGCATCTCTCTGGAGCCATACGCCGCATCGACGGCACGCGGATCGATCTGGCGACACTCGTCGATGTGCTTTCCAGAACTTTCAATGTCCGGATCAATAATCCGGAACAGTGCCACCATACGCTCATCAACCGCAAGTTGCGGGACGCATTTTCTTGACATCTTGCGTAACAATCTGATTGCCTACAGCCAGCGATAGGCAGTCTGTTTTCATTCAGCATCACGCTCCGGGGATTCATCTCTCGGTGTCCCGTCCTGAAAAAGGTTTACAGTGATTGATAATTAAAGATAAACATTTTGGTTCAAAAATATTGTCCTGATATAAGTTTACATATGCCTTCCGAACAACCGTCTTTCGGCCCCAATGATGTTTGAGTTTCCCGGTTCTAAGTTCCGCTTCCAAGGGCGTAAGCCAATCGCAGCTGGCATGAGGTCTGAGTGAATTGTAAAGGATAACGATCTCATCGATGCGTTCTTTTGCTGCCTGAAAACTTTCAAAACATTCCTCGTCGATCCATTCGCTCTTCAGAATACCGTTCACCCGTTCGGCAACGGCATTCTCATACGGATCGCCCTTTTCAGTCATGCTGATGCGAATCCCATTATCGGTCAGTAATTTCACATATTCTTTCGAACAATATTGGCATCCTCTGTCCGAATGATGGATTAACCCTTGCCGTTTTTGCTGCGGAGTCTGGTCTATGGCCATCCTCAGTGCACGGAGCGCTCCGTCCCGTTCCAATGTCGTATTCAGATTATAGCCTACGATCCGTTTGGAATAGGCATCCGTTATCAAAGCCAGATATGCAAATCCTTCTTTCAAAGAAATGTACGTAATATCTCCGACCCATAAACGATGCGGCCGCTCGAGGTCGAAACCCCGGATCAGATTCGGATATTTACGCATCCAGTGCCGCGAGCAGGTCGTAACGCTGTATTTCTTCCGACGTTTGACCAGAAGATTGTTTTCCGAAAGCAGCGTAAATAACCGATCCCGACTGACCGGAAATCCGTCTTGTTGCAGCAAATGCCACAGTTTACGACCGCCGAGCCTGGGCATCAGTTTCCGGTAGTAACCCACCCGCTCCAAAAAAAGAAGGGTGTCGGACAAAGATCCTTCCCTATTACGCCGTAAATGTTTATAATAGGCCTGACGGGTATAGCCGAACAACCCGCACAGAAACGATAGGCTCATTGCTGTGTGTCTTTCTTTGAGACGCTGGACTGTCCGGCTGCGGATTTTTTTAGCAGGTCGATACCGTATTCTTCTTGGAGGATATCTCCCATGATCTCATAGCCTTCCAGACGTAATAAAGCCTCTTCCAAGCGCCGCCGAAGGGCTTTGTTCTCGGATAATAATTCACTGGCTTCTTCACTCGTAACGCGGGACATGATCGGATAAGGATTAGGGGTACTCACAAAGCTACAACTATTTTTCGCTTTCCAGCGCTGACCCATCTTATGAATCGTAGACATGGGAATACCATGTTCTTCGGAGAGTTGGCGAGCCGTCTTGACTCCGCTCAAATACTCCTGTAAAATCAGATGACGCAACTGACGCGGTAAATAATGACGTGATAAGTCTGAATTCGTTGTTTGCTGCATAAGATTTACTCTTTTCTGTAAACCTTTTTTCAGGACGGGACAGGTGTCTTTAATGATTATCGGATATGGAACGTAGTTCGCATGGATAGACTTCAGTTTCCGAGTCTGAGCAGCAGATCAGGATAAGATCCTTGTCGGAGGGTGTCTCCTTATCGTCATTACCCGAACAGACGACACAACAACCGGACATTTCATAGTCGGGATCGCTCCGGAAGACACGCTGCCCGGGGTGAAAGACCTGCACGCGCGGCAGCTTCTCCCCGTCGAGGGTCTCCGGAAGAGCGATTACTTCCCGGATTGCAAGCCGGGGATGTTTGTCGAAATGCCAGTCTACCTCGGATTCTTCGCCGAGAGTCGTTTGAATCGCACTCAGAACCGTTCCGCATTGTTCGGAAACAAGACGTGCGGCCTCCTTGCCGGAAGCCGCACGCAGGGTAAAACAGCCGTTGAAGGTATAGCTGACCTTCAGTTTGAATTTTCGTCGCATAGTGTTTAAGAGTTATCGTTGTTGTTTTCAGACCATTCGTCGACTGTCGTCGCGTCATAGATGCCGTACCGGCGTATTTCAGCGTACGCCTGTCCTTCCCGGAGCAGGGGCTGCCGGGAGACGAACGTTCCGGAGAAGTTTGCCAAAGCCAGCGGAACGAGCCACTGGAAATCGCTGCCCCCACCGCCCATGACCTCGCACGAGTGAAAATCGGCGGGAAGGGTTTCGGAATCGAGGCGACACATAGTGAAAAGAGCAGAGATGCCGTTGATCTCGGCCTCGCGGAAATCCCTGATATCCGCGAAAGGAATGGATGATTCGTATGCCATGATATGGAAATGACGCCGCCCGCTCGTTGCGGAGCAGGCGGCAGGTTATTAAAGAAAGATTCGGTGCCACGCTCCGCGCAGATAGACGTTACCTTCCACATAGAGCGTATATAAGTCCGCAGAGACAATCCGCAGGAACAGCGTCCTGTCGCCGCGCAGTTTCCCGATCTGACGCCGGAGCGCTTCGGCGGGAAAGGGTTTGCGCGAGATGAACCGTCCGCGGATCTCTGCCTCCGAGGGGAGGTATTCGTACAAGCGGTAATTGAGCGCCAGCCAGCGAAGGATTTTGCGGCGGGTTTTCGCATCGTCCGTCCGCAGTGTGAAACGGTTGAAACAAAGATTGTTCATCAGAAATAGGAATTAGTTCAGTGACAAGGCCTGACGGCAGAAATAGTCCGTATAATCGAAGTCCAGTCCCAGCCCAGAACAGGCCGTTTCAAGATCGCCGTAGCACAGCGCCCCGGCATCCCGCAGTTCCCGCAGGTTGCGAAGTTCCGCGGTCAAATATTCCTCGGCGCGACGTTCGCCGCAGCGGCACGCAGTGCAGATATTTTCGATAATAATGTTTCGTTCCATAGTCGTTTAAGGTTTAGGTGTGAATTTATTGTCGGAGAGTGCAAGGAAATCGTCGAGCGTGCGGCACCGATAGTCCAAAGAGATCTTTTCGCTGTAATCCGTCTGCCGGATATCGAAAGTATAGGTCAGGCCGTTACGAATGATCTGGCCGTGACTTTTGTCATGAACCCAAACCACATCGGACAGAGCCTCCAACCGGTTGCGGTACCCGGTCATTTTGCGTTCGTTCTCCGCATCGATCCGTTCGAGATTCCGGAAACCCTGCGTGAGGTATTCCACCCAGTCGTCGATCTTCTTTTTGGTGAAGACCCCGATACGGTTCGGAGCGGTTTGTTTGTCGAAAGCCTTGCCGTAGGAGTAGTTGTCCGCATATCGGAACGATGACCAATCGAATCGGAAGTCGTAATAGGGTTTCGGATAGAAGTATTGGCGGACGAGAAACAGGATGCCGTTTCTCCAGAAGCCGGTGCAGGCCTCCTCGAAATAGTTCTTCAGGCTGTCCTCGGCATGTGTAACACGATAGAACAAGGCTGCCTCCGGAACGAACTCCTGCACCGCTTCCAATACGGCCGATGCGCTTTGAATAGCCCGCTCTACGTTATCCTCGGCATTGGCGAGCAGCAGCTCGTCGAAGGTCGACTGATCGATCCACTTTCTCATCGCCGGGCCACCTGCCTGCGGCAGGATTCAGTTTCCCGCAGGTCGTCGTTCAACGTCGGAATAAGGATCGTACACTCGGCATCGGGTCGTCCGAGGAAACATTTCACCTTTACCGATGCCTCCACGCCGTCCCGGGCGTAGGTCTTGAAACGGTAGTCGTAACCCGCTACCGCAATCTCGAATTTCTGATTCTTCATATTCGAAATGGATTTTAGTTTGACATAAGGCCGGCAGATCCCCGCTATGAAAGAGAGAAGCCGGCTTCGGGGCGGGATATTCAGCGACGGCACGGACAAGGCAAATTTTTGAGGGGCGATACGACCCGAAGGGTGGAGATCGTGCCGCAAAAATTTGACGCCGGAACGTGTCCGGCGCTATCTTGCCCCGAGGCCGGCGTTCACAAAGGGATTTTTAATTATTATTCGTGCTGTCTCAAAACAAAAAGAGACTGCTGCGGATGCAGTCAGTCCCTTTCAGCACGAACGGATCAGCGCACCTCGAACTGCGGTATCCGGGAGAGGGTCTTCCGCAGCTTCCGGCGGTAGAAAAGTTCAGTAAGCGCAAGCAACTCGTAGGTATCGTACATCATCTGTCCGTTGACGGTACGGGCGCGGATCATCCGCTTTTTGCGGCATTGTTCGAGCTGGTGACGGTCCAGACCCAGCACCTCGCAGACCTTGCGGGCCGAGAGGAACATCGGGCGGTCGCTGTGGCTCAACAGGTGTTCGAAGAGCAATAGGGATTGTGTCAGCAGGAAATGCGTGCGGAGCAGGTGCTCCAAGGCTCCGGACTCCACCAAATAATACTTGTTAGGCATAGGGTTATGAATTAAAGGTTCCTGATCCGGTTTTTAAGTTCTTTTCGCTGCCGGCACTCCGTGTCGATCCGCTCGACAAAACGGTTTATCTCGGCAGCGGAGAACATAAGACGGCGCCCGAAGTGGAACCCGGTGAGCTGACCGCTGACGCAGTAACGGCGCAACTGACGGTCGCTGATCTTCAGCAGGTCGCAGACCTCGCTCACTTCAAGGACCGGCGTACCGCAAAGCATATTCCGGTGACGTTTCATATAGGCGATATCCTCGCGGATCTCACGAATGATTTCCAAAATCTCATCGAGTCGTTCCATAATCGGGTTGCAGTAGGTTTTCGCCGCAAAGATGCAATGACCGAATAATGAGTTGATACAAGTATGTAAATACATAATATATTTATATACTTTATTGCAAAGTGTCTACACGGAGAATTTCGTTGCCAGTTTCTCCCGGAGCATGGTAACCTCACGGTCGATCATCGGCGGGGTGACTTTCGCATAGATTTGAGTGGTGGTGATATTTTTATGTCCCAGCATCTTCGAAAGCGTCTCCAGACTCACGCCGTTCGACAGGCAGATCGTCGTGGCGTACGTGTGCCGTGCAAGGTGGAATGAGAGTTGTTTGTCAATGCCGCACTCCCGGGCGATGTTTTTCAGGCTGTCGTCGATCGAATCGAGTGTAGACATGGCAAAAACACGTCCGTCGCCGGTCAGACCCCGATACTTGTTCAGGATGAACAACGCATAAGGCAGCAACTTGACAACGTATTTGGTTTCGGTCTTCTGGCGGTTGCCGCTGATCCACCACTCGCCCTGCGCATCCTGCTCGATCCGGTCATAGGTCAGCGAGGCCATATCCGCATAGCAGATGCCCGTAAAGCAGGAGAACAGGAACATATCGCGGTTATAGTCCTGACGCTTATACCGCAGCTCGGTAGTCATCATACGCCGGAGTTCATCTTCCGTTAAAAAACTACGTTCCGGATTCGGAGCCGTATATTGATAGAGGGAAAAGGGGGTGCGAGGCATCCAGCCGTTGTTGAACGCGATTTTGACAACGTATTTCAGGCATTTGAGATAACCGCTGACGGTCGTAGGCTTGAGCCCCAGATCGGATTTAAGGTAGACGTGGTATTGCTCGATGAACGACTGTTCCAACTCCGCCAACGGCATATCGCTCACGTTATACTCCTTACGCATGAAAGTCCGCAGATGGTCGATGGATTTATAGTAGCGGTTCCATGTACCGTGGCAGCGGTCGATGCCGACACGTTTCTTGAGGTCGCCGGTGAATTTCTCGAACGCTTCGAGAAGCAGCCGGTATTTCTCTCCGAAGCCGAGATAGGCATTCTTGACCTTTTCGGCCGTAACGTATGACTCCCGGTCGCAGATATCCTGATAGTGCTTGCCGATCTGGGTGCGGATGTTGTCCAGATGACGGTTGATGCGATCCGCTTCGAGACTGCGGCCTTTGGCGCGGCCGCCGCTGACCTCCCAAAGCATCTCCGGAACGGAGAGCTTCGCGCTGAACTGGGCGATGCTACCGTTGACCGTGATGCGACCCATGACAGGGACGACTTTCTGATCTTTGTCTTTGTTCCTTTTAAGGTAGAACAGAACCTTGAACGTGCTGCGCATAAACTCTGCTTTTTAGGGTTGCAAAAATAATTTCAGCAGAGTCGTATGTCAAGATGAATAACGATGCAAGAAACTGAAAATCACGTTTCTATGAATAATAGAGCGAAAGAAACGAGGTAACGATTTGGAAACCGAAACCTCGTTTAACATTACCTTATTCTACTTTTTCTCTAAAACAAAGGTACTGAAGAAAAGTGTATAATTATTTGATTATCTTTTGCTTTACACTTTTTTATACCTCTGTTTTTTATCCCCGGAAATCTCCGGGAGGGCGGGGCTGTTTTGCCGGAGATCGGTGTCAGTGTTTGTAGGTTGTTTCAGATATGGTTATAATATCCGTGCCATAATGCACCTCCCGGTTTTCGCAAGTGAGGGATTTGTTCCCATATACGTAGTTGCGGGTCTCCCAGACGAGCTTACCTTCCGCTTCGTACGTAATTCCGTTGAGGCGTCCCCGGTAATCGTAACTGTAATGTCTTACCCAATCCCATGGGCGTTCGGCCGTTTCTTCGGCAGCCAGACAGCCGTGAATAAGCGGTTTCGTCAGTTCATCGTCGGAGTATTTGATTATGTATTTGCTTACAGCCGATACTTCGCCTGTATTCTTGAGCCAATATTTGTCACAGATTACCAGTTTCCCGTCGTAGGTGTATTTTGTTTCGGATACTTTACTATTCCCTCTGGAATATTCCAAACCGTGGACCAGTCGTTCCTGCTGGTCGTATTCGTTGCAAATCCGTTGGATGATATGGTCGTCCTTGTCCGTTATCCGTTCTTCCAAAACCTTTTCGAGAGCGTCATCCAGATAAGTGCGTTTGAATTTTTGCGAATTCCACAGGGTTTCACCGGCCCATGTTTTTTCCGTGTATGTCACCGTTTTGCCGTCATATACGTAGTCCGAAGTTGTCGTTTCCGTAACGCCGTCTCTCGAGTTCCGGGTTCCGGTCAGCCGATCTTTTGCGTCGTAGGTGTACGTTATCACATATGTACTCTGCTCTCCTCCGGGATCGGTTCTGTGAAGGGTCGTTGTCAGCGGGTGTGTCCATTTAGAGTCGCCTGTGTTCTCTCCGTCCTCTTTTTCACAACCTGAAGCAAGCAGCAATATCGCCGCGGCCAGGTAAAAGCGTCCTTGTTTCATGGCTCGAAATTTTAACGATTATAAGGGCTGTATTATGGGCATATCCACCTGCCGACAACCCGCCCGCCGGACCGTGACACGGGTCATTCCAGCGTCCGGGCGTCCTTGAAATAGATCTCCAGCAACTCCTTGGCGGCGATGAACGACGAGATTTTGTCCTCCAGCACGCGTTTCTCGTACGCTCCGATGCACGCCTCCACGGCCGGGTCGCGGTAGAAACTTCCGCGCAGCGCCTCGTTGATCGACTCGTACATCCAGTATTTGTTCTGCCGGTTGCGGTTGTGCTGGAAATAGCCGTTTTTCTGAATGTGGTCGAGGTACTCCTCCACGCCTTTCCAGACCTCCTCCAGACCCGTCCTGGCCACCGCCGACGAGGTGTAGACCTTGGGGCGCCAGCCCGATTCGGGTACGGGGAAAAGCCTCAAGGCCCCCTGGAACTGGGTCTGTGCCAGCTCGGCCTTGTGGATATTCTCGCCGTCGGCCTTGGTGATGACCATCAGGTCGGCCATCTCCATGATGCCGCGCTTGATGCCCTGCAATTCGTCGCCCGCGCCCGAAATCTGCAACAGCATGAAGAGGTCCACCATCGAATGCACGGCGGTTTCCGACTGGCCGACGCCCACTGTCTCGATGAAGATGACGTCGAATCCCGCGGCCTCGCACAGCACGATCGTCTCGCGCGTCTTGCGGGCCACGCCGCCGAGCGATCCCGCCGAGGGCGAGGGGCGCACGAAGACCGAAGGGTTGTTGCAGATGCTCTCCATGCGGGTTTTGTCGCCGAGAATCGAGCCGCCGCTGCGCTCCGACGAAGGGTCTATGGCCAGCACCGCCAGCTTGTGGCGCAGCCCCGCGACCATGTTGCCGATGGCTTCGATGAAGGTCGATTTGCCGGCTCCCGGGACGCCCGTGATGCCGATGCGGACCGATTTCCCGGCGTGCGGGAGGCACGCTTCGATGATCTCCTGCGCCTGTGCATAGTGGTCGGGGTTCGACGATTCGACGAGCGTGATGGCCTGCGAGAGGGTGGTGATGTTGCCCGCGAGAATGCCCTCGACGTACTCTCCGGTGGAGAGAGCGCGCTTCTTGCGCCGCTTGAAGTAAGGGCTTACTATCGGTTGTTCTTCAACGCCTTGCGTGACGTTGAGGGCTGTGTCGTGATGCGTGTCTGCGTACTCTTTTTTCGTAATGGTCTATCCTGGTGAACGACATGGTGTGTCAGCGTGTTGATTGTTCGATCAGTTTTTCGTTGATTTGCAGGGAATTGCCCATCCATAGGGTGCGGTTCTTGGCGTCGGTCAGCACGCCGAACGGCAGGTAGCTGACGCCGAACGCCGTGAAACTCTTTTCGGCGTTGAGGCCCACGGAGATCCGTTCCGAGAGGTAGGGGCGCAGCAGCGGGGCTATTTTCGCGGGGTCCTCCTTCGTCACGACGATCACGCGCAGTTTGGTACCCGATTTGCCCGTGATTTCCTTTAGGCGTTCGAGCGAGGTTTTGCACGCGGGATTCGTCGAATGGAAAAACTCGATGTAGGTCGTCGGGGCCGGTTCGGGCTGGCGGTTGTCGAGCCACGTCTGGATTTTGAGTTCGGGAACGCGTTCGCCGAGGGCGATGTTCTGGGCCGTGGCTCCCGCGGATGCGAAACCCGCGGCCAACAGCCATATAAGCAGCACTTTCTTCATAAGAGAGCCTTGTTTTATTCGATAAAGATAACAATTATTTGGCATATGGACCAATTTTTTAGAATCAAGTTATGAAAATAGGACTCGACACGGCTCCCGCCGCACTCCGCGGGACTTACTTCCAGCACCTCGCCAGCGTGCTGGCGCGCTACGCTCCGGAGCATGAATATATCATTGGCACAGAGGTGAATGATGGTGTTGACCTCTACCACGGCTTTAGGTCGTCGCTGCCGTTGTCCGTGCATCTGCGGCGCGTGCCTTCGGTGATGACGGTCCCGAATCTCAATTTCCTGCGCTATCCGCATCTCTATACGTTTGCCGAACGGCTTTTCGTCCTGACGCTCTACCGCCGTGCGCTCCGGCGGGCCGGCCGGGTCATCACGGTCAGCGCTCCGGCCCGCGAGGAGCTGTCGGAACGCCTCAATATCGACCCTTCGAAGATCGAGGTCATGGTGCCGCTGGCGGTTCCGGCTCCGCGCGGAAATCCATCTCAAGCGGAACTTGAACACGTGCGCCGCAAGTATGCTCTTCCAGAGCATTTTATATTGATGATAGGGACCGTCGAGCCGCGGCACAACCATCAGGCGGTTTTCGCGGCTCTGGCCGACGCTGCGTCCCCGGCCGGGGTGGTCGTCTGCGGCCGCCGCACGGCCTGGTCCGACTATCTGCTGGGCTATGTCCGCGCCCGCCGCATCGCCGCACGGGTGGATTTCATCTACGAACTGACCCCTTCGGACCTTCCGGCGCTGTTCCGTCTGGCGCGGGTCTTCGCCTATCTGCCCGACGCCGATGCCGAGGCGTCGGTCGTCCCCGTGGTCGAGGCCCTGCGGGCGGGTTTGCCGATGGTCTTGAGCGACACGCAGGTCAACCGCGAAGCCGCCGGAGAGGCCGCCGCCTATGTGCGTCCGGAGGCGCGGGGCGAGGTTCTCGCGGCGCTCGAAAACGCGTTGGAAGACGTGTCGTGGCGCCGCACGATGCAGGAGCGCGAACGCCGCCGCGCCGAACTGTTCTCCGAATACGCCGTGGCGGAACGGCTGATGCAGATTTACACGTCGCTGTAACCCCGGCTTTCGAACCGCAGGCCGCCGGAGGCTCCGCCGGAACGAATCGCCTTTCCGGACATTTCCTGCGAATTCCGAACCCGAAGTTATTGCCAAAAAAAGTACTCCGAATTTTGGCGGTTCTGAAAGATTCGTCTATCTTTGTGTTCGCAAAATAACAACGAACGAAACAACATACGAATATCCACTAACTTAAATTTAAATTTTGCTATGAAAGTTTCTCATATCGAGCATCTTGGCATTGCCGTGAAGAGTCTCGACGAGGCGATTCCCTACTGGGAGAACGTATTGGGCCTGAAGTGCTATGCCATCGAGGAGGTCGCCGACCAGAAGGTCCGCACGGCGTTCTTCATGCTGGGCCAGACCAAGATCGAACTGCTCGAACCGACGTCGGAGGATTCGACGATCGCAAAGTACATCGAGAACCGCGGCGTCGGCATCCACCACATGGCGCTGGCCTGCGAAAACATCGAGGAGCAGCTGGCCGACGCGGAGGCCAAGGGCATCCGCCTGATCGACAAGACCCCCGCGCAAGGGCGCCGAGGGCATGACCATCGCCTTCCTGCACCCGAAATCGACCCAGGGCATTCTGACGGAGCTTTGCGAAAACAAAAACAAATAGGATTATGAGCCAGATACAGGAAAAGATCAACAAACTGATCGAGAACCGCGAAACCGCGCGTCTCGGCGGCGGCCAGAAGGCGATCGACAAACAGCACGATAAGGGCAAGTACACGGCCCGCGAGCGTATCCAGATGCTCCTCGACGAAGGTTCGTTCGAGGAGTTCGACATGTTCGTGACCCACCGCTGCTACGATTTCGGCATGGATCGCAAGCACACCTTCGGCGACGGCGTGGTGACGGGTTACGGCACGATCGACGGCCGCTTGGTCTATGTCTTTGCGCAGGACTTCACCGTGACGGCCGGTTCGCTGTCGCTTTCGATGTCCGACAAGATCTGCAAGGTCATGGACATGGCCCTGCGCAACGGCGCCCCCTGCATCGGCATGAACGACTCGGGCGGCGCCCGCATCCAGGAGGGTGTCAACGCGCTGGCCGGCTATGCCAACATCTTCCAGCGCAACGTGATGGCATCGGGCGTCATTCCCCAGATTTCGGCCATCTTCGGCCCCTGCGCGGGCGGTGCGGTCTATTCGCCGGCGCTGACCGACTTCATCATCATGAAGAAGGAGACCTCGAACATGTTCCTCACCGGTCCGAAGGTCGTGAAGACCGTGACGGGCGAGGACGTGACGCAGGAGCAGCTGGGCGGCGCCCTGATGCACACCACCAAGTCGGGCGTGGCGCAGTTCGCCGTCGACACCGAGGAGGAGGGTATCGAGCTGATCAAGAAGCTGATCTCCTACATGCCGCAGAACAACATGGAGGACGCTCCGCTGGCCGTCTGCACCGATAAGATCACCCGTCTGGAGGATTCGCTCAACGAGATCATCCCCGACAGCGCCAACAAGCCCTACGACATGGCCGAGGTCATCAAGGCCATCGTCGACAACGGCGAATACCTCGAATCGGCCGCAGGCTATGCCAAGAACGTCATCACCTGTTTCGCCCGTTTCAACGGTCAGTCGGTGGGCATCATCGCCAACCAGCCGAAGTTCATGGCCGGCGTGCTGGACATCAACGCCAGCCGCAAGGCAGCGCGGTTCGTGCGTTTCTGCGACGCCTTCAACATTCCGCTGGTCACGCTGGTAGACGTTCCGGGCTTCCTGCCGGGCACGACGCAGGAGTACGGCGGCGTGATCACCCACGGCGCGAAGCTGCTGTTCGCCTACTGCGAAGCCACGGTGCCGAAGATCACTGTGACGCTGCGCAAGGCCTACGGAGGCGCATACATCGTCATGTCGTCGAAGCACATCCGCGGCGACATCAACTACGCATGGCCGACGGCCGAGATCGCCGTGATGGGCGCCAGCGGCGCCGTCGAGGTGCTCTACGGCAAGGAGCTGAAGGAGCTGGCCGACAAACCGGAGGAGAAGGCGAAGTTCATCGCCGAGAAGGAGCAGGAGTACAACGACAAGTTCTCGAACCCCTACAACGCCGCACGCTACGGCTATATCGACGACGTGATCGAGCCGCGCAACACGCGTTTCCGTGTGATCCGCGCCTTGCAGTCGCTGGCTACGAAGCGTTTGCAGAACCCCGCGAAGAAACATTCGAACATTCCTCTCTAACAGACTGAAAAGATGACAATACTGACAGTTATGAACTGGGGATGGTCCGAGATACTCTGGGTGTCGCTGATCGGGTTCAGCCTGGTGTTTATCCTGCTAGTGGCGCTGATCTTCATTATGAAGGCCTTCGGGGCCTGCTTCCGGGTCCGTCCGGCGAGCGGCAGGAAGGTCGACGCCCAGCCGATGATCAGCGAGGAGGAGATCGCAGCCATCGCTACGGCGCTCAAGATCTACAAGGGCGCCCTGCACGACCGCGAGTCCGAGGTGCTGACCATTCTCAACATCAAGCGGGCCTATTCGCCCTGGAATTCGAAAATTCACGGTTTAACCCAGCTTCCCGACCGGAGATAGGACCCTGCGTCGGAACAAGACAACCCAAAAAAGAAAATGAAAGATTACTCTTTGAAAATCAACGGACATAATTACAACGTCCAGATCGACGACGTGAACGAGGCCTCGACGGTAGCGCACGTCGTGGTCAACGGCGTGGATTACGAAGTCGAGATCGAGGGCGCGAAAGCCTCGACGGTCTCCAAACCCCAGGTGTCCCCGGCCCCCAAGTCGGCCAACAGCGCCATGATCACTCCCTCGACGGCCACTCCTTCGCCGCGCATCGCTCCCGCGCCTTCGACGTCGGGTTCCAGCGTGAAATGCCCGCTGCCGGGCACCGTGTTGAGCGTGAAGGTGGCCGTGGGCGATACCGTCGCGGCAGGACAGACGCTCGTCGTGCTCGAAGCCATGAAGATGGAGAACAACATCGACGCCGACCGCGGCGGCGTTGTGAAGCAGATTCTCGTGCAGCAGGGCGCTACGGTAATGGAAGGCGACGTGTTAATCGTAATCGGGTAGGCGTATGTGGAATGCATTGACTTCCAGCTCCAATTTCGTGCTGGAAAGCCTTGAAACCTTTGCCGAATCGACGGGCGTGGCCGGTCTGATAGCCAACATGGGGTGGGGCAGTCTGATTATGATCTGTGTGGCCTTCTTTCTGCTGTACCTGGCCATCAAACATAAGTTCGAACCGCTGCTGCTGCTGACCATCGCGTTCGGCATGCTGCTGACGAACCTTCCCGGAGCGAACCTCTACCATACGGAACTTTTTGCCGGGGGGCACGTCCACTGGGATATTTTCGTCGCCCAGGCGGGACTCCTCGATTACCTCTATCTGGGCGTGAAGCTCGGCATCTATCCCTGCCTTATCTTCGTGGGCGTGGGCGCCATGACCGACTTCGGCCCGTTGATCGCCAACCCCAAGAGCTTCCTGCTGGGAGCCGCGGCGCAGCTTGGTATTTTCCTCACGTTCATCGGCGCTTATGCGCTCGGGTTCTCGCCAGCCGAGGCCGGTTCGATCGGCATCATCGGCGGCGCCGACGGTCCCACGTCGATCTACCTGACCGCGATGCTGGCCCCCGAGCTGCTCGGCCCGATCGCCGTGGCCGCCTACTCCTACATGGCGCTCGTGCCGGTGATCCAGCCGCCCATCATGCGTCTGCTCACCACGGAGAAGGAGCGTAAGATCAAGATGCGCCAGCTGCGTCCGGTGTCGAAGACCGAGAAGATCCTCTTCCCGCTGATCATCACCGTGATCATCGCGCTGCTGCTGCCGTCGGCCGCTCCGCTCGTGGGCTGTCTGATGCTGGGCAACCTGATGAAGGAGTGCGGCGTGGTGGATCGTCTGTCGAAGACGGTGCAGAACGAACTGATGAACATTGTCGTCATCTTCCTGGGTCTCACGGTGGGAGCTACGGCTACGGCCGAGGCGTTCCTCAATCCGCGGACGCTGTTCATCCTCGTGCTGGGCGTGATCGCCTTCGCGATGGGAACCGCCGGCGGCGTGCTGCTCGCCAAGGTGATGAACTTCTTCTCGAAGGGCGACAACAAGATCAATCCGCTGATCGGTTCGGCCGGCGTTTCGGCCGTCCCGATGGCCGCCCGCGTGTCGCAGACCGAGGGCCAGAAGGCCGATCCCTCGAACTTCCTGCTGATGCACGCCATGGGTCCCAACGTGGCCGGCGTGGTCGGTTCGGCGGTCGCCGCGGGCATTCTGCTTTCGTTCCTCGGATAGGGAATCGCGTTCCGGGCCGCACGGCCCGATACGGTTGCAAGAGGGTTTCGGTTCGCCGGACCCTCTTTTTTGCGCCTGTGCCGTTGCAAGTCTCGCATTTTTCGCTATATTTATGAAACCTAAAACTCCTGCCTTATTATGAAACGCTTGTTTATGGTGCTTTTCGGCCTTGCGTCGCTGCATGCGGCTGCGACCGCCGCGAAAACCGCCGGAGAGGAAAAGACCCCCGGAAAAAACGCCGGTGCGGCGGCCAGCCTTTGGCCCGAAAAGATGGACCCCTCTTTTCAGGGAAGCCGTCCGGAATGCTTCAAAATCTGGGTGATCCGCAACCTGCGGTTTCCGGCCGATCGCTACGATGTCGGGGATGAGGCGAAGGTCGAAGTTGTGTTCGCCATCGACAAAAACGGGACGCTGACCGATCTGAAGGTCACGCATTGCGAGGAGCGGCATTTTGCCGACCGGCTCTGCAAGACGATCGCCCTGTCGCCGAAATGGTCGCCCGGACGGACGAAGGGGAAACCTGTAAAAACGGAGCTGGAGATGCGATTCGTCTTCCGGCTGGTCGCCCCTCCTGCGGGACAGGAGGAGCTGGGGCTTTGCGCCGAGGAGTGCGACATCCATACGACGGCCGATAGGATGCCCCTGTTCTGCGGCGCGGTCCGGACGGGTTTCGTGCGTGGGTGCAGCGGCAGGTCGACAGCCTGATGGGTCCGGGTGCGCTCACGGAGCCGCGGAAACTGATCCTGCGGTTTGTCGTCGGAAAGGACGGGCGGGTGACTCCTGCCCCCAAACCGAAATACCGGGACGAGGATGCTTTGGAACAGACGGTGCGTCAGGCCATTGCCGCGGCTCCTGCGTGGACTCCGGCGACGATTGACGGAGAGCGGGTTCGTTTCGGGGTCTCGATGCCGGTAGCCTTCGGTCCCGGGGCCGCCGGAGCGGAATACAGCGATAAAGACGCTTACCGGGTGGTCGAGGTCATGCCGAAGTTCTTCGGAGGCGGGCTGGATAAATTCCGGAGTTGGGTGATGGCTGAAGTGAGGTACCCGTCGGACATGCTGAAACGGGGCGTGCAGGGGCGTGTGGTCGCGGCATTCATCGTCGACAAGGAGGGGCGGATTACGATGGTGGAGATTCTCGAGTCGCCGCATCCGCAATTTTCGGAAGCGGTCGCTCGCGTGCTTGGACGTGCGCCGCGGTGGACGCCGGGCAGGCAGGACGGTGCGCTCGTCCGGGTGGAATACACGCTGCCGGTCGATTTCAAAATTCGCTCGGAACAGCGGTTCCCGAGCGGCGCCGCCGGCCGGAACCGGGGTTCATCCCGTTCGTATTGACACAGCCGCCCGCCTGCCGCCTGCCTGCCAAGGGCGCCCGCTAACGCCGCGCTCCTGCTTCGGAATGCCGCAACTCTCCTGAATACGGGGCCGTTGCGGTTTTTTTGCGCGGTTTTCGATTTTGATTTTCATTTGTTTTTGCAGATCAGAAACTTTTTCGTACCTTTGCGCACCCGCAATGTGCGGGGAACGGATTACAATAAGTTAAATTAAACGTAAAAACAGTGGATTCATTAAGCTACAAGACTATCTCGGCGAATGCTGCGACCGTCACCAAGGAATGGGTGGTGATCGACGCTACGAACGAGGTATTGGGACGTCTTGCATCGCAGGTCGCGAAGATCCTCCGCGGCAAGAACAAGCCCAGCTACACGCCCCACGTCGATTGCGGTGACTACGTCATCGTCATCAACGCGGAGAAAGTGAAGCTCACGGGCAACAAGATGACCGACAAGGTCTACACGCGACACACCGGATACCCCGGCGGCCAGCGTTTCGCTACGCCTGCCGACTATCTGGCCAAGAAACCGACCTTCCTCATCGAGAAGGCCGTCAAAGGCATGCTGCCCAAGACCCGTCTGGGCGACAAGCTGCTCACGAACCTGAAGGTCTATGCCGGCGCAGAGCATCCTCACGCCGCACAGAACCCGAAGACAATTAAATTAAACGAGATTAAGTAAGAAGAGTATGGAAGTTGTAAACACCGTAGGTCGTCGTAAGGCCGCTGTGGCTCGCGTATACGTGAAGCCGGGCAAGGGTCAGATTACAATCAACCGCAAAGCGCTTGAAGTTTACTTCCCGCTCGAAATTCTCCAGTACCAGGTGAAGCAGCCCCTGCTGGCCACCAACACGGCCGAGAATTACGACATCGTCATCAACCTCGATGGCGGCGGGATCAAGGGACAGGCCGAGGCCGCTCGTCTGGGTATCGCACGCGCATTGTGCGAGATCGACGCGGAGATGCGTCCGGTACTGAAAAAGGCCGGATTCCTCACGCGCGACCCGCGTGAGGTTGAGCGTAAGAAGCCCGGTCAGCCCGGTGCACGCCGCAAGTTCCAGTTCAGCAAGCGTTAATACGCACGACCGGAATTTCGGCAACGCACGGCGACGGTTCTCAAACCACATGGATACTTATTATATATTGGGAATTTTTCATTTTTAATTCTTAATTTTTAATTAGTCTACTATATGGTTGCTGCGCCGCGGAAAACTCCCCGGGACCGGCAAGGCCGCTACCCGGAGGGTTGAAGAAAAGAGAATTAAAATTAATCAACGAATTGAATTAAAATGTCACGTACAGATTTTAATACATTGTTGGAGGCCGGCGCACACTTCGGTCACCTGAAGCGCAAATGGAACCCCAAAATGGCTCCCTACATCTTCATGGAGAAGAACGGCATTCACATCATCGACCTGCACAAGACCGTGCTGAAGATCGATGAGGCTGCTGCGGCGATCAAGCAGATCGCCAAGAGCGGTCGCCGCGTGCTGTTCGTAGCCACCAAGAAACAAGCCAAGGATATTGTTGCCGAAAAGGTGGCGGCTATCGGTATGCCCTACGTTACGGAACGTTGGGCTGGCGGTATGCTTACCAACTTCCCCACCATACGTAAAGCCGTCAAGAAAATGTCCACCATCGACAAGATGACCAACGACGGCACGTTCGATAATTTCTCCAAGCGCGAGAAGCTCCAGATCGCCCGTCAGCGCGCGAAACTGGAGAAGAACCTCGGCTCCATCGCCGACCTGACCCGTCTTCCGGCGGCCCTGTTCGTCGTCGACGTACAGAAGGAGGCCAACGCCGTGAAGGAGGCCAAACGCCTCAGCATCCCCGTATTTGCAATGGTAGATACTTGTTGTGATCCGACCGACATTGATTACGTTATCCCTGCAAATGACGATGCCACCAAGTCGATCGCCGTGGTTCTCGAAGCCATGTGCGCCGCTATCGCCGAGGGAACGGAGGAGCGCAAGCTGGAGAAGGAGAAGGAGGCACAGGAGGCTGAAGCCGAGGGTGCTGCGATCAAGAAGGAGGGCAAGCCCCGCATCAAGAAGGCCGTGAAGGCTGCGATTGATGCCGAGGAGGCTGCCGTGGCAGAGGTTGTCGCCGCTGTCGAGACTCCCTACGAGGAGCCTGCTGCCGCTCCCGCAGAAGCAGCCGAAGTTGTTGCTGAAGCAGCCGAGACCGCCGAGGAAAAGGCAGAATAATTGTATTTACGAACCTTATAGAGAAAGGACAAGATTATGGAAATCAAAGCTGCTGATGTAATGAAGCTCCGCAAGATGACCGGTGCCGGTATGATGGACTGCAAGAATGCACTCATCGAAGCCGAAGGTGATTTTGCCCGCGCTCAGGACATCATCCGCGAGAAAGGTAAGCTCATCGTCGCCAAGCGCGCCGACCGCACCGCTACCGAGGGTGTCGTCGTTACGAAGATCGTAGGCCAGAAGGCTTACATCCTCTGCCTGGCGTGCGAGACCGACTTCGTGGCTCAGAACTCCGAGTATTCGGCTTCGGCCGAGGCCATGCTGGAGGTCGCCGTGAAGAACGACGTTGCCGACCGCGACGCGCTGATGGCTGCGAAGAACGCCGAGGGCCGCACCGTCGAGGAGATGGTGACCGAGAAATCGGGACAGACGGGCGAGAAGATCGAGCTGGCATACTACGCCCGCATCGAGGCTCCCTACTGCGCCGCATACGTGCACTTCAACAAGAAGCTGGGTACGATTCTGGGCTTCAACAAGGAGATTCCCGCCGAGGTCGCACACACCGTGACCATGCAGGCTACGGCTATGGCTCCGGTTTCGATCTCCGAGGCCGACTGCCCCGCAGAGGTTGTGGAGCACGAGCGCAAGATCGCCGTGGAGGCCATGAAGCAGGATCCGAAGAACGCCAACAAACCCGAGGCCATTCTGGAGAAGATCGCCGAGGGCAAGATGCGCAAGTTCTTCGAGGAGAACACGCTGCTGGCCCAGCCGGTGGTAGGCGAGAAGGAGTCGATCGCCGACTACATCCACAAGGCCGACAAGGATGCCACGGTCGTGGCTTACAAGCGGTTCGCTCTGGGCGAATAGTCCAAGCCGATTTATATGAAAACAGACCGGAGCGATCCGGTCTGTTTTTTTGTTGCCATTTGCGGCTCTCCGCAGGAACCACGGCGGATATTTCCGCACATCCCTCGAAATCCCCGGACGGGACGCACTCCGGCGTTACCCGTCCGGGGATTTTCTCTCCCGGTCTCTTCCGTGGGCTGCCGTAAAAAAGCAGGGCTGTCGAAAGCCCTGCCTTTTTCATTTCCAGCCCGAATGCCAGAGCACGCGCAGCACCTGCCGTCGCAGCCAGGGCGGGATCGCGAGCCAGAGGCGCGACCGGAGCCGCCAGCCGGGGGAGTCGCAGCCGACGACGCGGCCCGAGGCGCGGATGACCCGGACGGCGATGCCGGCGACGTCGCGTGTCGTGCACTGTTCCGTGATGCGGTAGTTCCCGTCGCCCGCGAGTGTGAGGCGGTCGCCGTCGCGGCGGACGATGCGGTGGAGGATGTGGCGGCCGCAGCAGCGGAACAGCACCACGTCGCCCGGTTGCAGGCGCGCGGGGTCGGCGCAGGGCGTCAGCACGACCTGGTCGCGCTCGCTGCGTAGCAGGGGCCGCATGCTGTGGCCCTTCATGCGGATCTGAACCTCGCGGCCTTCGGAGAGCATCGCCTCGACCTCAGCGAAGAAGAGTTGGTTGGGGAGCAGGATCATAGCGTCGCGTCGTTGAAAACCGTTCGGCAGGCGAGCTGCGCCGCCGCCGCGTCGGGCAGGCACTCCAGGTGGTAGACGGGAACCTGTGCGATCAGCCGGGAGAGCAGGCCGCAGGTGTCGTCCGAAAGCCGTTCGTCGCGGGCGAAGGCCGGGGGTGCGGAGGGGAGCAACGCTCCGATGGACTCGATCGGCCGCAGGCGGCGGATGCGGTTGTGCGGGGCTTGCGAGAGCCGTACGACGGCGGCTATCGGGCAGCTCTCGTTGCGGTAGCAGGGCGTTTTGCCGCTCCACGGCGATCCGTGGACGAGGGCTTCGCTGTCCGTGGCCCGGATGATCGGACTGTCGTCGTTGAGCAGTTCCGCACCCGGGATATGCTCCCGCCACAGCCGCGTGTGGGTGCTTTTGCCTGTTCCCGATTCGCCGAGGAACAGCACTCCCCGGCCGCGGTAGCTGATCACCGAGGAGTGGAAGGCCACGGCTCCGAGGGGCAGCGCCGCGATGTTGAAAAGGATCCAGACCCCGAACCGGAACAGCGCGGGATTGTGTCCGGGGGTGATGTCGCTCCGGGCCGCCGCCGCGCCGTAGGCCATGCGGTAGCGGGCCGGGGCGCTGCCGTCGCGGGGCGTCATTTCGAGCAGGTAGCCCGCCGCGTCGGTCCCGAAACGGCAGTCGGCGTCGGCGTCGGGAAACTCGAAGATGTCGAGTTCGCGGTAATCGGCTTCGGCCGGAATCCGGGGGACGATTTCCAGCGCGAGGTCCGCAGGGCCGGCGCCGAGTGTCAGGAACGGGCGCAGGGCCCGGGTGAAATGCTCTCCCGTGCAGGCGTCGGGCAGGGAGACGCGGATATTGGCGATCGTATAATTCATAAAGCGGTTGTTAGCGTTCATTTTTTTCGCGCCGGCGGTGCAAGGATATACTCTGCCGTACGAGCCGGGTGAATCGCAGGTCCTCTCCCTCGCTGGGAGAGGGTCGCGGCTGGCAGATGGGAATAAGGGACGGCTTCCGATTCTTCATCTTATTTTTCCAGCGTTATGATTCGGTCGCAGTATTCGAGCGAGGTTTCGCGGTGGGCGATCACCAGCAGCGTAAGGCCCGGATTCCGCGCGGCGATCGCGGCGATCGAACGGTTGATCTCCCCTTCGGTGCGGCTGTCGAGCGCCGAGGTCGCCTCGTCGAAGAAAAGCACGTCGGCGCGGCGGTAGAGGGCGCGTGCGATGCCGATGCGCTGCCGCTGTCCGCCCGAGAGGCGGCTGCCGCATTCGCCGACGGGGGTGTCGATCCCCAGGGGCAGCGAAGCGATGAATTCGCCCAGCTGGGCCGCTTCGAGGGCTTCGGTGACCCGGCGGCGGTCGATTTCGGCGTCCGGGACGCCCGGTGCGACGTTGGCCGCGAATGTTCCGTCGGTGAGGAACAGACGCTGCGAGACATAGCCGATGCGGTTCTGCCATGCCCGGCGGTTTGCGGCGGTGAGGGGCGTGCCGTCGACGGCGATTTCTCCCGACGTGGGTTCGTAAAGGCCCAGCAGGAGGTTGAAAAGGGTGGTCTTGCCTGCGCCCGACGCCCCGCGGATGCCGATGCGTTCGCCCTTGCGGATGGTCAGCGTGAGGCCGTGGAAAAGCTCCCGGCTCTCTTCGGTGAAGCGGAACGAGAGGTTGCGGACCGAGATTTCGCGCTCGAAGGGCAGCGTTTCGCGCGTCGGGACCTCGGGGTGTGCGGAGGCCGGCTCGTGGAGGGCCGCTTCGCGCAGGATGGGGATGGTGTAGCGGTTGTAGCGGATCGTGGCCCAGCCCGACATGATGCCGCGCACGGAGGGCATCAGCCGCAGGGCCGCCACGGCGAAGACGCCGAACAGCAGCTGCGACTGCCCGCCGCCGAAGCTCACGGCCGCCAGCAGGGCCATGCCCACGGCAAGCCCGATCTCGGTGAAGAGTTGGGGCAGCTGGCCGATGTCGGCCTCGCGCGAGCGGGTGCGCACCACTTCGTCCATCGTGCGGTCGAAGGCGCGGAGCATCCCCGGGAAGGCGTCGCTCAACTCGATGTCGGCGTATCCCCGGAAGGTCTCGGCCACGAGGCGCGACTTCTCGCGCTGGGCGCGGTTCTCCTGTTCGCCGTAACGGTTGATGCGGTTGCGGACCAGCGCGTAGTAGAGCCACACCGCGGGGAGGAAGATCACGACGGAGAGCAGCGCCGCGAGGGGCGTGTAGAGAGCCAGCGAGGCGAACAGCAGGACGAAGAGCATCGCCTCGGCGATCATCGCGGCGGCGGGGCGCAGGACCCCGGCGGCGAATGCCAGGCAGACGACGTTGACGTTGCGCGCCAGCACCGAGGAGTTCGAATTGTTGATGAAGGCCAGACCCCGGTCGTGGTAGGCGATGTAGAGGCGGCGCGAAAGGGTGCGGTAGAGGTCGTAGATGTAGCGGCGTTCGGCGCGTGCCAGCAGGAAGTTGACGCCGCATTTGAGGACGATGAACCCCACGACGGCCCCGCAGACCGCGAGTGCGAACGTGCGCGGCGAGGCGACGCCCGACCAGACGTAGACCGTCGCCAGCGGCCCGTCGCCCTCGAATCCCGCGGGGTCGAGCACCAGCGTCAGCACCGGCAGCAGGGCCGCGAGTCCCGCCAGGTTCAGCACGGCGCGCAGCACGAGGGTCGCGGCGATGCGGAGACCCCGGCGGCGGAATGCGGCGGGAAGGCTTCGGAGGATGCTTCTCATGGCTCCACTTTTTCGATTTTACCCAGTTTCACATACCACAGATACCCCTCGGCCGGGGCATAACCCATTTCGCCCAGCAGGCGGAGGTATTCGCGCATTTGCCGGCGGTGGCGTTCGGCGTCGCGCAGGCCGAACTTGTAGTCGACGACGACGACCCGGCGTCCGTCGATCATCACGCGGTCGGGACGCCGCGTCGACCCTCTTCCGGGGATGATGATTTCGTTTTCGTTGCGCACGCGCTCCCAGCCTCCGCCGAACCATTCGCGCACCTCGGGGTGTTCCAAGGCCCGGGCGATCATCTGCCGCAGGGTCGCGGCATCGGCTTCGGACAGCGTGCCGTCGGCCTGCATGCCGCGCACGGCCTCGTGGATTCCGGCCTCGTCGTCGGCCTGCTCGAAGGCCCTGTGCATCAGGATGCCGAGGTTCCGGGGCGAGAGCTCGACCTCGCCGCCGTCCTCGAAATAGCGTTGCGAGGGGAGCCGCAGCCGCAGGTCAGCCTGCGCCGTGGGGTACTCCTCCAGAATGACGTGCTCGGCCTCGGAGTGTTTCGAACCGCCCGCGACGGGGCCCGCGAACTCCCCGAAAGCGAAGTGTTCGCCCGCTTCGTCGATGGTGCAGCTGCCTTCGAAGTCGCCCAGCAGGGCCTTGTCGCCGTCGGTTGCGATGCTCTGGAGCAGCAGCCCCCCGACCGTGCGGCCGCCCTTCTGCGGGATGAAGACGTGCAGCGACTCGGCGGCGCGCGTGAGGGCCACGTACAGCAGGTTGACGTTGTCGACGTGGGCGTAGACCAGCTCGCGGTAGTACTCCGACGAGAAGCCCGATTCGGCCATCGCCTTCTTGTACTCACCGGGAAGCGGCCGATCGCTTCGGCCTCCGTCGCCGCGGGCCTCGGCCCAGACGATGTTCTGCACCGTGCCGCTCGACTTGGGGTCCGGCGACCACGAGCAGTAGGGGATGAGCACGGCCCGCTTTTCAAGCCCCTTGGCCTTGTGGATGGTGGTGATCTCGACCGTCGTGGCGCTCTCCTCGACCGACAGCGAGCGGTTTTTGCCCGTCTCCTCCCACCAGCGGAGGAACAGCGCTATGTCGGCGATTTTCGTTGCGCAGAACGAGATGATCTGCTCGTGGATGGCCTGGAGGTAGGCCGTCTGCCGACGGTCGCCTTGCAGGGCGTGCCGCATGACGATCCGCTCGAACGCCTCCTCGGGCGACAGGAGCCGCACCGAGCGGAAAAAATCGCGTTCCGAATCGTCGAGCGGCCGGTCGAACGGGCGGCCGAGGTAGTGGTTGTAGACGGCGCGCGAGAGCGAGTCGTCGGGGTTGAGCGCCAGCCGCAGGGCCGCGGCGATGAACGAGCTGACGGGGGCGTTGCCCACGATCAGAGCCTCCTGGGTCATCACGTCGAAACGGTAGCGCGGGTCTTCGTTGCGGCGTTTGAAGTCGAGCAGTTCGGCGGCGACCTTCGCGCCGTCGGTGGCCCCGCGCACGAGGATCATAATGTCGCACGGCCGGAATCCCTTGTCGATCAGCGCGCAGATGCGCTCCACGACGGGCGGCCGCTCGGCGAAGGTCTCGACCGAGACGTAGCCCGGGTGTTCGGCCTTGCGGCGCGGGAGCTGGGCATGTCCGCGGTAGGCGTCGGCGAGGGTGTCGCGCAGCGCGGCGGCCTCCGCGGGATCGACGGAACCCTCCTCGGAGGCCTTTGCGAGGGTTTCGTTCAGCGCACGGTTGTCCGCGGCGACGATCCGTTCGATGATGCGGTTGTTGAAGGCGACCACCGCGGGGAGGCTCCGCCAGTTCTCCCGCAGCACCTCGACTTGGGTGTCGCCCGCGCCCAGCGCCTGCTGGGCCTCGCCGTGGAGGATTTTCCAGTCGCCGCCCCGCCAGCGGTAGATCGACTGCTTGATGTCGCCCACGATCAGCACCGAGGTCTCTGCGGTCTGCGCCATGGCGTTCTGCAGCAGCGGCAGGAAGTTTTCCCACTCCTTCAGGGAGGTGTCCTGGAATTCGTCGATCATAAAACGCTCGAAACGGTTGCCCACCTTCTCGTAGATGAACGGCGCGTCGTTGTGGCCGATGAACTCCGAGAGGACGTATTTGGTTTCCGAGAGGAGCATCATGTTCTGCTCGTCGCACAGCTGCTGCACCCGCTTGTAGAGGTCCGACAGCAGGGCGAAGCTGCGGTAGTTCTCCTTCAGCAGGTCGCAGGTGTTCCAGCTCTTGCGGTTGGCGTCGTAGATGTCGCACATTTCGCGCAGCAGGGGTTGCAGCTCGGGGGCCAGCGCCTGCGCGGGCGATCCCTTGGCGCCCCAGCCCTCGGGCGCGGCGGCCATCTTGGCCACCGTCGCGCCGTAGGGTTTCAGTTCGCCCGCGGCGACGGTGAAGAAATAATTGGCGAAGCTGCGGCTCTTGCCCGAAAAGTCGGCGGCCGTAAGTCCGGCCCGGGAGATGATCGCAACGGCCCGGGCGGCGGTCTGCTGCAATTGCTTTTTGGTCGCCTCGGCCTGCGCCGCGGCGCGCGATACGATCCGGCCCAGTTCCTCGCGCGACCGCGGCACCGACAGCGCGTCCTTGTTCTTCTCCTTGAACAACTCGCCGCCGAGCGAAAGGATGCCGTCGCGGATGTCCCATTTGCGGCCCTCGTCGATGCGCTCCTGCACGAACTCCGTGAGCCAGCGTTGCAGGTCGCGGTCGACGGTGATCTGCTCGATGAGCGTGTCGGCGCCCTTCGACAGCACCGAAGCCGTCTCGATCTCGACATTGTAATTGAGGTCGATGCCCAGCTCCTTGATGAAGGCCCGCAGGATGCGCTGGAAGAAGGTGTCGATCGTCAGCACCGTGAAGCGCGAGTAGTCGTGCAGGATTTTCGAACGCACCTCGGCGGCGCGTTTGCGCACCGAACGCTCGTCGAGCGACAGCTCGCGGCAGAGGTTTTCCAGATAGGGGCTTGCGCCTCCCGAGGCCAGACGGTGGATCTCCTTCAGGATGCGCGATTTCATCTCCTCGGTGGCCTTGTTCGTGAAGGTCACGGCGAGGATGTGGCGGTAGAGGCCCGGCTGGTCGATCACGTCGCGGACGTACTTGTAGGCCAGCTGGTAGGTTTTTCCCGATCCGGCGCTTGCATTCAGAATCTTCGCTCTCACTGTCCGAAATTTCGTTTTAATGGGTAAAAATACAAAACAAATCCCGAACTTCGCAATAATTTTGTAATTTAGCGGAGCTAAAACAAGATCTTGTTATGAAGAAAATGATTCTGACGGCCGTGATGCTGGCCGCCGCAGCGCTCTGCCGGGCGCAGCAGCCCGCCGAAACCGGGGAACGCCGCGAATGGCTCACGTCGTTTACAGCCGTCGAAGTGTCGGCGCCGCTCGACGTCAAATTCGTGCAGGTTCCCGACACCGAAGCCCCCAAGATCGTCTACGACACCAAAGGTTCCTATACGACCAAATTCCGCGCCGAGGTGAAGGACAAGGTGCTGCGCATCACGGAACGCTCCGACGCCCGCCGGCCCGACCGCACTTCGGTGACGGTTTATTACAATTCGCTGGAGCGCGTCGCCATTGCCGACGCCGTGGCGACGTTCGACAGCACGCTGGTGGCCACGGTCCTCGACCTGACCGTGGGCGGCATGGCGCAGGTGACGGCCCGGATGGATGTCAAGGACCTGAAAATGGAGCTTACGGGCAAGAGCACGGCGACGCTGACGGGCGCGGTGCGCTACCTTTCGCTGTTCGTCTCGACCGGAAAACTCGAAGCAGCGGGGCTGGAGGTGATGGCCGCCGAGGCCAACGTCACCAGTTCGGGCGTTGCTGCGCTGTGGGTGACCGACCGTTTCCAGGGCAAAACCTCGACCGGGGGCAAGATCACCTACAAGGGCGCTCCGCCCATTGTGCGCAGCGGCGCGAAGTTCATGGGCGGCGACATCACAAGGGTGGAGTGATTCGCAATTCATAATTCATAATTCACAATTTTGACTTTGCTGAAGTCGGTTTTGAACGTCTGCAAACTAAATTATTGTGAATTGTGAATTTTGCATTATATGAAAACCTTTCTCCACGAAGTTGCCGAAGACCTCTATGCCCGTTACGGCGAAGGGCTTTCCGAAAGGGCGATCCTCTTTCCGTCGCGGCGTGCGCGGCTGTTCTTCGTCGACGCCCTGACGGGCATCGCCGGGCGTCCGATGTGGCAGCCCCGGTGGGTGACGGTCGACGATCTGACGACCGAGATTTCGGGACTCCGCACCGGGGACCGCGTGCGGCTGATCACCGAACTCTACAAAATCTATTCGGAATACCACGCCGAGCCGTTCGACAAGTTCTATTTCTGGGGCGACATGCTCCTGACGGATTTCGACACCATCGACAAATACCGGATCGACGCCGCGATGCTGTTCCGCAACATCTCGGAGATCAAGGAGATCGAGGCCGACATTTCGTACCTCACTCCCGCGCAGCTGCAAATCCTGCGTTTCTGGTCGACGCTCGCCGACGAAACCGATCTCTCGGAGGAGAAGCGCCGCTTCCTGGCGATCTGGAAGACCCTGGGGCCGGTTTACGCCCGCTTCCGCGAACGGCTCTCCGAGCTGGGCATCGCCTACAACGGCATGGTCCAGCGGGCCGCCGCCGACCGCATCCGCGGCGAGGGGTATGCCTTTCCCGAGGCGCGGCAATATGTCGTGGCGGGATTCAACGCCCTGTCGGAGTGCGAGAAACAGCTATTCCGCTTCCTCTCGACGGCTGCCGAGACCGATTTCTACTGGGATTACGACTCCTATTATAAAGACCGCCCCGAGCAGGAGGCCGGGATGTTCGTGCGCGAGAACGTCGTGCAGTTCCCGCCGCGCGGGGACGTGTCGCACGACAACATGGAGCGTCCGAAGGAGCTGACCGCCGTGGCCGCCGTGTCGAACGCCGTGCAGTGCAAGCACGCCGCTGCGATCCTGCGGGAACTGGCCGCACGGGGGCCGCTGGACAAGCGCACCGCCGTGGTGCTGACCGATGAAAACCTGCTCCTGCCGCTGCTCTACGCCCTGCCGCCCGAGATCGGGAAGGTCAACGTCACGATGGGCTATCCGCTGCGGGCCAGCCTGGCCTACACCTTCGTCGAACGCCTCGTGGAGTTGCAGGCTCACCGCCGCACGAAGGGCGCAGGATGCACTTTCTACCATGCCGACGCCGTGGGCATTCTCGCGCACCCCTACGTCGCGGACAGCGATGCCCGCGAGACCCGCGCCATGCAGGACGAGATCGTGCGCGAACGGCGCATTTCGGTCGACGCCGCATGGCTGGGACGCAACGACCTGCTGCGGATGATCTTTTCGCCCGCCGCCGCGTGGCGCGAGCTGTCCGACTGGCTGCTGCGGGTCGTCGCCGCCGTGGCCCGGACGCCCTACGAGGGCGACGACCGGCGTCAGCGCGTGGAGTTTCTGGCCGTGATTTCGGAGGAGATTTCCAAACTCCGCAATTCGCTGGACGAGTGCGACATCGAGTTGACGACGGAGGTTTACACCTCGCTGCTGCGCCGCCATTTGCAGACCGTGCGCATCCCCTACGAGGGCGAGCCGCTCGAAGGGGTGCAGGTGATGGGAATCCTCGAAACCCGCAACCTCGATTTGCAACGTCGTGCTGCTCTCGATGAACGACGACAACTTCCCGGGCAACCACATGGCGCAGGCGTCGTTCGTGCCCTACAACCTGCGGGCGGCTTACGGGCTTCCCACGCCCGAGCACCACGAGGGCGTCTACGCCTACTATTTCTACCGCCTCGTGCAGCGCGCCCGGCGGGTGTGGATGCTCTACTGCTCGCACGCCGACGACAAATCGACGGGCGAACCGAGCCGCTACATCTACCAGCTCGACTACGAGAGCGGATTTCCCGTCCGGAAGGTCGAGGTGGGTGTGGATGTCAACCTCGCCGAGACCGATCCGATCGAGGTGGCCAAGGACGAGGGGATCATGCAGCGTCTCGGACGCTTCACCGACCCAGAATCGAAGGCCACGCTCTCGCCGACGGCTTTCTTCCGCTATGTGGCCTGTCCCCTGCGGTTCTATTTTCACTCCGTGGCGCGTCTCCAGGCCGACGACGAGATCGCCGAGGAGGTCGACGCCCCGATGTTCGGCACGATCCTTCACGCCGCGGTGCAGAAACTCTATGCCCGGATCGTGGGCGAGGCGCACCCCGGCGAGACCCTGCGGGCGATGATCCGCACGGGTGAGATCGCCGCGGCGGTCGAAGCGGCGATCAACGAGAATTATTTGCAGGACCCCGCGGCCACGACCGACGACTATACGGGCAACCTGCTGCTGGTCAAAGACATCGTTACACGCTATCTGCGGGGCGGGGTGATGCCCTACGATGCGGCGCACGACGGCTTCACGGTCACGGGGCTGGAGCGGGAAGTGGCATACGGATTCGATTTCACGGCGGCGGGTCGCCCCCTTTGCATGAAGTTCGCGGGCATCGCCGACCGCATCGACGCGCTGGACGACGGAACGCTGCGTGTGGTGGACTACAAGACCGGGGCGCCGCACCTGGAGTTCGCCGGGGTGGAGAGCCTTTTCCGCGGCGAAGGCAAACAGCGGCTTTCGAACATCCTCCAGACCTTGCTCTACGCCATGATGCTCTACCGTACGCGGGGCGTCGACGCCGAACCCGCGCTCTACTACGTGCGGGCGATGAACCGTCCCGACTACCTGCCGACGCTCGACGACCGGGAAACGGGCGTCCGCGGCGGACGTTACACGCTTTATGCCGAACGGTTCGAGGAGTTGGTGCGCCAAACGCTGGCGGAGCTCTACGATCCCTCGGTGTCCTTCCGCCAGTGCGAGGACGCCGACACCTGCAACTTCTGCGATTTCAACGTGATTTGCAAGAGGTAGTTTTTGCGGCCTGCGGCCGCGGGATTTCATGTACTTTTTTCCGCAAAAAGTACCAAAAACTCCCCGACGGATGCCTTTGCCTGCGACGAACCGGCTAACGCTGGCTCCGGGCGACTATTCGCGGGGGCGCACGCGCCCCGTCCCTCCGCTTGCGCTTTTAGCCGGTCCGTCGCTTAACGGCCCCGGCATCGAGTCGGGATCGGATTGTCTCCAAGATTTAAGTCTACAATTTCACCACGAAATAGGACGCTCCGCTGCGGCGTGCCGCCTCGATGCCGATTGCGGAATCCTCGAAGATCAGCGTCTCGCGCGGCGTGCAGCCTTCGCGGCGCATGGCCTCCAGAAAACAGTCCGGAGCGGGTTTCGGACGCTCCACGTCGGCGCCCGAGAGAATGCCGTCGACACGGCCCAGCGGCGCTGCGGGGTCCGTTACGCCGGAATGGAAGCCCGTTTCGGAGACCCCGCCCTCTGCCGTGGGGCCGCCGATTCCCAGGTGGCGCATCACGTTGTCGATGTTGGCCCGGCTGCCCGTCGAGACCACCCACACGCGGCCGCTGCCGGCGCGGAACTGCCGGCAGAACGTCCACAGGGGTTCGTTGAGCCGCACGGTGTCGAAAAACGTGGGGTAGAGGGCGATCTTGCGAAGCCGCAGCCGCTCGCGTTCGGCGGGGTCGGCGATTCCGAAGCGTGTGAGAAACTCGTTGCACCGCATTCCGAAGTAATTGGCGGCGTACTCCTCCTCGGTGAGCGTGTAGCCCGCCTCGCCGAGGGCCGCGACGTAGGAGAGCGTGTTGGCCCGCCGGGTGTCGGCCAGCGTGCCGTCGAAATCGAGCAGAAGAAGGCGGATTTCAGAATTTTCCATTTTTCGGTTTGCTATTCGGTCGAAGGCGTGTATCGGCTATGACTCGTTCCAAAGGCTCGTTGCCGCCTGAATCCCGGCTCTTGGCCGGGTCAGTCGAACGACTGCATGCCGGTCTGGGCGATGCGCATCAGGCGTTGGTACTCGGTGGGGGTCAGCTCCATGAAGAAATAGTGGATCGGGTCGACGCGCATGCCGTCGAGCCGCACTTCGTAGTGGAGGTGGGGGGCCAGCGAAAGGCCCGTGTCGCCCGAGAGGGCGATGATGTCGCCCCGCCGCACGGTCTGGCCCTTGCGGACGTTGATCTTCGAGAGGTGGCTGTACGAGGTTTCGTAGCCGTTGCCGTGGTCGATCACCACGGTCTGGCCCTGCGTCGAGTTGCGCTGCGCCGCGTCGCGCACCACGCCGTCGGCCGTGGCGAAGACGCGCGAACCTTCGGGAATGGTGTAATCGACGCCCTGATGCGATTGCAGCGTCTTGTAGAAGGGGTGGATGCGCATGCCGTAGGAGGCTGTGAGCAGCGTCAGCTGCTTGTTGATCACGGGCTGGATCGAGGGGATATTGTCGCACCTGCGGCCCGCCGTGTCGATGCGCGCCTGCAGTTCGAGGTACGAGGCGTTGAGCGTTTCGAGCTGTCGTTCCATCTCGCTCACCCTCTCGCGCAGTTCGCGTTTGAGCTGGCGCGTCGAGCGGCCCACGATCTTTTCGTAGGTCGAACTCTGCCGCTGTTCGTGCTCCGAGTCGAAATCGTACGGCTCCGACTCGAAGAGGATGCGGAAAACGTTGCGGTCGCGTTCCGAAAGGTTTCCCAGAACGGTCGAGAGCGAGTCGTACCGGGCGGACAGCGCCTCGTATTCGCGGCGCAGGCGGTCGGTCGAGTGCTTCATCTGGTATTCGAACGGCGTGTCGAAGAAGACCGAGAAGCCCACGTAGTAGAGCACCGCCATCCCCAGCCACACGAAAAGGTGGACCGTGGCGCGGATGATCCGCTGCTTGCGCCGCCTGCGCCTGCGCAGACGCTCTAAATCCTTTTTACCTGCCATGTCAGAGCTTTTCGAAGTTGGTCTCGCGCATGTTCTCCATCAGGCGTTCGTACTCCTCGGGGGTCATGTTGCGGTTGAAATAGTTGATCGGGTTGACGGGCACGCCCTTGTGGATCACCTCGTAGTGGAGGTGGGGACCCGTCGAACGCCCCGTGTTGCCCGTCCGGGCGATGATCTGGCCGCGCGTGACGCGCTCGCCGGGTTTCACGAGCACCTCGTTCAGGTGGGCGTAGCGCGTCTTGTAACCGAATTCGTGGTTGAGCAGCACCTGCTTGCCGTAGCCGCCGTTGAAGCCGCTGGCCGAGGCTGTTTCGACCACGGCGTCGCCCGTGGCATAGACCGGAGTGCCGCGGTCGCAGCCGAAGTCGATGCCCGTGTGGGGGCGGATGTAGCCCAGCACGGGGTGCATGCGGCGCGCGCTGAAGGCGCCGATGTGGTTGTTGTGCAGCGCCGAGCGGTCGATGGGCCAGATGGCCGGGACGGCTGCCGAGAGCTGCTCCTTGTTCTTCGAGAACTGCTGCAATTCGTCGAACGACACCGATTCGAGGTAGATCGTCCGGGCCAGCGCGTCCAGCTGCCGCCATGTCCCGACCATCAGCGGGGCGTAGTCGTCGTCGGCGAGCGGGGCGTATTTCGAATCGGGGTAGGGTTGCCACACGCCCGGGATCGAGAGCGTGTCGGTCGAGAAGAGCGAGCGGTAGACGTAGTTGTCGCGGTGGCGTATTTCGTCGACGCGCTGCTGGGCGGTGCGGATGCGGTCCTGGAGAATGCGGTATTTGATCACCGTCTCGCGGTTGTCGCGCAGGATGCGGTACATCTTGGGCGTGTAGAAGAAGTAGGAGAAGAGGACGTTGGCGATCGACACGAGGATGAATCCGATCAGGATCTTGCGGATCAGGCGGTAGGTGCGGAGCCGGAACGGGGCCGTCATCACGCCGTGCGTGAGAACCTGCGCCTCGTGTGTCAGCTCCTCTGCGCCTGTCCGAAGCGTTTCGGTTCCGAATCTGTGTCCTTTTTCGCCCATCGCGGAAAAATCTCCTTTAATAGGATGCAAATTTAGTTTAAAATGTGTAATTTTGCAACCCGAAATCAAGAACGTGAAAATAGGATAAATCAATATATCATGGAGTCAAATAAAATTCGTCAGGCCTTTCTCGACTTCTTCGAGTCGAAAGGGCATGCTATCGTGCCTTCGGCCCCGATGGTCGTCAAGGGCGACCCCACGCTGATGTTCACCAATGCGGGCATGAACCAGTTCAAGGACATCTTCCTGGGCAACGCCCCCCGCAAGTATCCGCGTGCGGCCGATACGCAGAAATGCCTGCGCGTATCGGGCAAGCACAACGATCTGGAGGAGGTCGGCCACGACACCTACCACCACACGATGTTCGAGATGCTGGGCAACTGGTCCTACGGCGATTACTTCAAGAAGGAGGCGATCGAGTGGGCCTGGGAACTGCTCCACGGCGTCTACGGACTGCCCGCCGAGCGGATGTACGCCACGGTGTTCGAAGGTTCGGAGGAGGACGGCGTGCCGTTCGATCAGGAGGCTTACGACTACTGGCTCCGGTACCTGCCCGCGGACCATATCATCCGCGGCAACAAGCACGATAATTTCTGGGAGATGGGCGAGACGGGACCCTGCGGACCCTGCTCGGAAATCCACTTCGACCTGCGCGACGAGGCGGAGATCGCCGCCAAACCGGGCCGCGAGATGGTCAACACGAGCCATCCGCAGGTGATCGAGATCTGGAACCTCGTCTTCATGCAGTTCAACCGCAAGGCCAACGGCTCGCTGGAGGAGCTTCCCGCGCGCAACGTCGACACGGGCATGGGCTTCGAGCGCCTGTGCATGATTATCCAAGGCAAGAAGTCGAACTACGATACCGACGTGTTCCAGCCCACGATCGGCCGCATCGCGGAGATGTCGGGCAAGAAATACGGCGAGGACCGGAAGGCCGACGTGGCCATGCGCGTGATGGCTGACCATCTGCGCGCCATCGCCTTCTCGATCGCCGACGGCCAGCTGCCGTCGAATGTCAAGGCGGGGTATGTCATCCGCCGCATCCTGCGCCGCGCCGTGCGCTACGGCTACACTTATTTAGGCTTTACCGAGCCGACGCTCTGCCGCCTGGTCCCGGACTGGTCGGGCAGATGGGCGGCCAGTTCCCCGAGCTGAAGGCCCAGCAGGGACTGATCGAAAAAGTGATCGAGGAGGAGGAGTCCTCGTTCCTGCGCACGCTCGCCACGGGCATCAACCTGCTGGACGGCGTGATCTCCAGAACCAAAGGCGAAGGCAAGGAGCTTATTTCGGGCAAGGACGCCTTCGAACTCTACGATACGTTCGGTTTCCCGATCGACCTCACGGAGCTGATCGCCCGCGAACAGGGCGTCGGCGTGGACCTCGCCGCCTTCGAAAAGGAGTTGCAGGCCCAGAAGGAGCGTTCGCGCAACGCTGCGGCCGTCGATACCGACGACTGGGTGGAGCTGATCCCCATCAAGGAGAGCATCTTCACGGGCTATGACACGCTGACCGAGAAGGTCCGCATCGCCCGCTACCGCCGCGTCACGTCGAAGGGCAAGACGTCGTACCAGCTGGTTTTCGACCGCACGCCGTTCTACGGCAACTCGGGCGGCCAGGTCGGCGACATCGGTATGATCGAGAGCGCCAACGAGCGCATTCCGGTCGTGGCCACCGAGAAGGAGAACGGCCTGATCATCCATATCGTGAACCAGCTCCCGGAGAACCCCGCGGCCGAATTTACGGCCCGGGTGGACCCTGAAAAACGGCAGGCCGCAGCCAACAACCACACCGCCACGCACCTCATGCACGAGGCGCTGCGCAAGGTGCTGGGCACGCATGTCGAGCAGAAGGGTTCGTTCGTGACGCCCGACATCCTGCGTTTCGACTTCTCGCACTTCCAGAAGGTGACGTCCGAGGAGCTGCGCAAGGTGGAGCAACTCGTCAACCGGGCCATCCGCGCCAACTATCCGCTCGTGGAGAACCGCGAGGCTACGAAGGAGGAGGCCGAGAAGTGCGGTGCGATGATGCTCTTCGGCGAGAAATACGGCGACAAGGTCCGCATGGTCCGCTTCGGGTCGTCGGTCGAACTGTGCGGCGGTACGCACACCGGCGCCACGGGCAATATCGGCTTCTTCAAGATTCTCTCGGAGAGCGCCATTTCGGCCGGCGTGCGGCGTATCGAGGCCGTTACGGGCGAAGGCGCCGAGAAGGTGCTCTATGCCGCCGAGGACACGATGCGCAACATCGCCGAATACCTCAATAACCCGCAGGTCGTGCAGGCCGTGAAGAAGATGCTCGAAAGCAACGAGACCCTCTCGAAGGAGGTCGAGACGATGCGCCGCGAGCAGGTGGCCCAGTGGGCCGACAAGATCGCCGCATCGACGCCCGAGCGTCACGGCATGCAGCTTTTCGCCATGCAGACCGACCGCCGTCCCGACTTCGTGAAGGACCTGGCCTACAACCTGCGCCAGCGTTCGCCCAGGCTGGTCTTCGTCGTGGGTTCCGTCTGGGACGGGAAACCGACGCTGACGGTGATGCTGGGCGACGAGATCACGGCTCAGGGCGTGAATGCCGGAGCCGTCGTGCGCGAGGCCGCGAAGCTGATGCAGGGCGGCGGAGGCGGACAGGCCTTCTTCGCGACGGCCGGCGGCAAGAATCCCGACGGTTTGCAGGCCGCCATCGACAAGGCTGTGGAGCTGATCGGAGCTCAATTAAAAATGAAAAATTAAGAATTAAAAATTCTGTATTTTCAGTCGCATTCCGGTCGCGTTCCGATAAGCAAAACCCCTTCGCGACCCGAGGGAAGGGTTTGGGATGGGGTCAGATTTGTAAACGGCGCCACAGGCGACGAATGCAGCCTCCGGAGGCAATAAAACGAGTAATAAAACAGAGTACATTTATGAGCAATAACAAGGTATTACTTATGATTCTCGACGGCTGGGGAAACGGCCGTCACGATAAGGCGGACGTCATTTCGACCGTGCATCCCGAATACATTTCGGCCATGACCGAAAAATACCCCCATGCCGAACTGCGCACCGACGGCGAGAACGTCGGGCTGCCCGACGGCCAGATGGGCAACTCGGAGGTGGGGCACCTCAATATCGGCGCCGGCCGCGTCGTTTATCAGGACCTGGTGAAGATCAACCGTGCCTGCCGCGACAACTCGATCATGCAGAACCCGGAGGTGAAAGCCGCGTTCGAATACGCCAAGAAAAACGGCGTGAACGTGCACTTCATGGGCCTCGTGTCGGACGGCGGCGTGCACTCGTCGCTGGAGCATCTTTTCAAGCTCTGCGACATCGCCGCCGAATATAAGATCGAAAATACGTTCGTGCACTGCTTCATGGACGGCCGCGACACCGACCCGCGCAGCGGCAAGGGCTTCGTCGCCGACCTCGAAAAGCACATGGCCGCATCGACGGGCAAGGTGGCCACGGTCATCGGCCGTTATTACGCCATGGACCGCGACAAACGCTGGGAGCGGGTGAAAATCGCTTACGACGCGCTGGTCGACGGCGTCGGCGAGAAGGCGTCAGACATGGTCGAGGCCGTGCAAAAATCCTACGACGAGGGAGTTACGGACGAGTTCATCAAGCCCGTCGTGCGCGTCGACGCTGCCGGACAGCCCGTCGGCATGATCCGTCCGAACGACCTGGTGATCTTCTTCAACTACCGCAACGACCGCGCCAAGGAGCTGACCGTCGTGCTCACGCAGGCGGACATGCCCGCCGAGGGAATGCACACCATGCCGCTCTACTACTGCTGCATGACCCCCTACGACGCCAAGTTCACGGGCCTGCACATCCTTTTCGACAAGGAGAATGTGCCCGACACCATCGGCGAGTGGGTTTCGAAGCAGGGCCTCAAACAGCTGCGCATCGCCGAGACCGAGAAATACGCCCACGTGACGTTCTTCCTGAACGGCGGCCGCGAGGAGAAATTCGCCGGCGAGGAGCGCATCCTGGTCGCTTCGCCCAAGGTGGCGACCTATGACCTCCAGCCCGAAATGTCGGCCCCGGAAGTGGCTGAAAAACTGGTCGCTGCGCTGGGTGAAAAGAAATTCGACTTCATCTGCCTGAACTTCGCCAACGGCGACATGGTGGGCCACACGGGCGTCTACGAGGCGATCGTGAAGGCCGTGAAGGCTGTCGACAAGTGTGTCTCCGAGGTCGTGGAGGCCGCCAGGGCCAACGGCTACGAGGTGGTGATGATCGCCGACCACGGCAACGCCGACAACGCCATCAATGCCGACGGTACGCCCAACACGGCGCACTCGCTCAATCCGGTGCCCATCGTGGTGGTATCGGACCGCGTGAAGTCCGTCCGCAGCGGTATTCTGGCCGACGTGGCTCCCACGGTGCTGAAGCTGATGGGGCTGGAGCAGCCTGCCGAAATGACGGGCAAAGCGCTGGTGGAGATGAAATAACCGCTCCCTGCATTGCGAAAAACCCCGGCCGGAAGGCCGGGGTTTTTAGTTTCAGTACAGTTCGATGAATTCGTAGGAGTTGCCGACGGCGGCGAGGTATTTCAGAAACTCCTCCTGCGGGATGACCACCGTCGCGCGGTTGTCGTTGGGGTGGAACGAGTAGGCGGGGCAGTCGCGCAGGTTGACGTCGAGGAACAGGTGGACGTGGTTCTCCGGGTCGTTGATCAGCCCGAAGGGCGAGACCGAGCCGGGGCGCAGTCCCAGCCAGCGTTCCATGCGCTCGGGCGAGGCGAACGTCAGTTTGCCCTGGCGCAGGCGGGCTTCGAGGTCGCGGATGGCCAGCGACCGCTCCGAATCGAAACACACGAGGTAGTGGCGGTCGCCCTTGTGGTTGCGGAAGAAGAGGTTCTTGCAGTGTTTCGAACCGTCGTCGCGCCACCACTGGCGGGCGATTTCGATGGTCGGGGCCTCGGGGTGTTCATACCATTCGTAGCGGATGCCGCGGGCGTCGAGAAAGTCGAAAACAGGTTGTTTGCGGTCCATGATTCAGGCGTTAAAACGTCCGCGCAGGCGCAGCGACGACCTGCGCAGCGCGATTCGGAGATAGAGGAGCGTGCGACACTCCCTTCCCTTCAGAATGCGGTCGAGCAGCGGGCGTTTCAGCAGCGGATGCCAGCGGGGCGTGTAGGTCTCTGCGCCGAACAGCTCCGGGCGGGCGGCAATGGCTCCGAGGACGCTCCGGCGGTCGCCGAAACGGATGTTGTTTGCGGCCCGTAGCAGCGTGTCGCGGACCAGGTTTTGCCGCAGGGCGAAGAGGTATGTCTTGTCCGTGATGCCGAAGCGTTCGGCCAGCTGCGGGATGAAGCGGTCGAGCCGCTCGGCGGCCTCGACGAGTTCGCAGGCCGGCATGGGGCGTGTGCTGAGCGTGTTCCGTCCGCGGCGCATGTAGTGCATGTAGAGGCCGCTGCGCCAGACGACCGACTGCATCCGGCTGATGCAGGTGAAGAAGAAAAGGTGGTCTTCGCGGGAGCAGAGGTGTTCGATGAAGCGGATTCCGAGGCGGCGGAGCGTCTCCGTGTGGTAGAGTTTGCAGACGCTGCATCCGTCCTGCAGAAACCGCTGTCCCACGGCTGCCGAAGGATCGTCACCGATGGCGAGCGCCCCGTCGTCGTAGCTGAAAAACGCCTCGTTCGGCCCCGGCGGCTCGGCCTCCGAAAAGTCGAGCAGTATGCCTTGCATGACGATCGTTCCGGGACCCGGGGCGGGATCGCGGAAAAATTCGGCCAGAAACTCCTTTTCGGCCCAGTCGTCGGCGTCCATGAAGGTGATGAAACGCCCGCGGGCGTTGTCGATGCCCGCATTGCGGGCCGCCGAGACCGACGCTTCGTCGAGCGTCAGGGTGCGGATGCGCCCGGGGTGTTCCGCGGCGTAGCGGGCGCAGCGTTCCCGCGAATCGTCCGACGAGCCGTTTTCGACCAGGATGAGTTCGAAATCGGTGTAGCTCTGGGCCAGCAGGCTCTCCACGCATGCGCCGAGGTGGGGCGCTGCATTGTGGACCGGGATTACGACCGTGAGGTTGGGTTCGGGCTGGGACATCGGCTATTGGTTTTGAGGAGTATAGAAATCCCGGATGTTCCGTGCGATGCACTCCACGAGTATTTCGATCGCCTCGACGGGCGACCAGGCGTTGTGGGGCGAGAGCAGCAGGCGGTCCGGTTCACGGACCGAGAGCAGGGGATTGCCCGCTTCGAGCGGTTCGTGCGTGAAAACATCGAGCCCCGCTCCGGCGAGCCGTCCGGCGTCGAGGGCCGCGGCCAGCGCCGCTTCGTCCACGATGCCGCCGCGCGCCACGTTGATCAGGATGGCCGAAGGCTTCATCAGCGCCAGTTCGCGCGCGCCGATCAGATTGCGCGTGCGGTCGTTCAGCGGGGCGTGGACCGACACCACGTCGGCCCATCGGAGCAGTTCGTCGAGCGGCTTTTCGGGATAGGGTTCCTCGCGCACGACGCCCGAGGTCGAGGTATAGGCGATGCGGCATCCCAGCGCCTCGGCGACGCGGGCGACGCTGCGGCCGATGTTGCCCAGCCCGACGATGCCCCATTTCGAGCCGTAAAGCTGGTGTGTGGTGCGCCCGAAGTGGTATTGCAGGGGCGATCCTGCATATGCGGTCTTGACGTAGCGGTCGTAATAGACCGTCTGTCGCAGCAGGCCGATGGCCGCGCCGATGGTGGTTTCCGTCGCGGCGTGGGTCGAGTATCCCACGGCATTCTTCACCGCAATGCCCCGTTCGGCCGCAGCCGCGAGGTCGATGTGGTTCATGCCGGTCGCCGCCACGCAGATCAGCCGCAGGCGGGGGAGCTGCCGGAGGGTTTCGCGGCGGAAAACCACCTTGTTGGTGATCACCACGTCGGCTTCGCGGCAGCGGTCGGCGACCTCTTCGCGGGCCGTGGTCCGATAACCCGTGTAGTTGCCCAGCGCGCGGATGGACCCGAGGTCGGCGCCGCCGAGCGAGTATTCGTCCAGAAATACGATGTTCGGTTGCATATCCTTTGTGTTTTTGTAAATTGCGTTCGGCGGCGCGGACTCGGTTCCCGGATGCGGATTCGGTCCGCCGCCCTTTGAAGAGGGCTTTCAGCCCTCCAGTTCGCCGATTAAATCCCTGATCACCACGGAAGCGCATCCGATTCCGAACAGCGCGGGGATGTAGGAGATCGTCCCGACGTTCGATTTCTTGTTCTGCTCCTCGCAGAGGATCATGGCCCCTTCGCGCATCGGCTCGGGAGAGAATACGGCCCGGAACCCCCGGCGGATGCCGATCTTGTGGAGCCGCTTGCGCAGCATGTGGGCCAGCGGGCAGTGGTGGGTTTTCGAGATGTCGGCGATTTCGAGCTTCGTGGGGTCGGTTTTGGCTCCGGCGCCCATCGAGCTGACGAGCGGCAGCCCGCGCTCCAGCGAGGCGGCGATCAGCGCCAGTTTCGGCGAGAGGGTATCGATGGCGTCCACCACGTAGTCGTAGCGCGCGGCGTCCAATAAGATATAGGTCTCCTCGTCCTTGATATATTTGTCGACCACCGTGAGTCCGATTCCGGGGTTGATGTCGCGCAGGCGTTCGGCCAGCACCTCGGCCTTCGGGCGGCCGACGGTCGAATGGAGGGCCACCAGCTGGCGGTTGATGTTGGTCGCGTTCACCGTGTCGGCGTCGGCGACGGTCATGCGTCCCACGCCCGCCCGGGCGATCATCTCCGCGGCATAGGCTCCCACGCCGCCCAGCCCGACCACGAGCACGTGGGCGTTGCGCAGCAGCTCCAGTTTTTCGCTGCCGAGCAGCAATTCGGTTCTTTCCAGCCAGTTATGCGTATGCGTTTCCATTTGTCATTGTCATTTGTCGCCCTTCGTCCGGCCCGGTCCTTCGTACTCGCCGCCTGTGAATATTCGTTTGTAATTATCTAAAATTGCCCGTTGCAACACCTCCTCCGGCACCCCTTTCGCCTCCGCCGCCCGGGCGTAAATTTCCGCGATGGGCACGGGGCTGTCGTCGGTCTCCAGAAAGAGCTGCGAAAGCGGCGTCCCGCGCAGCGCCGCAAGGGTCTTGGGCGATGCGAACGTGCGTTCGCCGAACGAGAGGCAGTAACCTTTCGCTAGGGCCTGCCGCGCCTGCTCGGGCGAGCCGATGAAGCCGTGGAAAATCACGGCCCGGGGTTCCGAGGCCGCCAGTTCGCGCATCAGCGGCTCGAAGGCCCTGACGCAGTGGAGCACCACGGGAAGTCCCCGCTCGCGGGCCAGCCGCAACTGCGTCCGCAGTGCGGACAGCTGGGCCGCACGGTCGGCGCCTCGCACGAAATCCAGTCCCGTTTCGCCCACGGCCTGCGCCCCGCCGAGACGCTGGCCGAGCGTTGCGGCGTCCTGCGTCGCGGCGTCCCACGGGTGCACGCCCGCCGTGCGGAGTTCGATCCCCGAACCGGTCGGGCGATGGGTGTGTATGTTGACGTAAGGGAGCATCCGGATTGCAAATGTAGGAATTTTAGCGGGAGCATTGCGAATTTGGAGCCAATTTTTTAACCTTCGCTGCCGGCTGCCGGCCGGCGGGACGCGGGGATGTTTTCCGGAGGTTGTTTCCGCTCCGGATTCTTTCGAAACCCTTTCGCATCGGAAGTATTCGTAAGGCTCTTATTTTGTCCCGAAAGCGGGCGTTCCAAATCTTAATTAAATTTAAGAAATAATGGTTTGCGCATGGGGAATTTCGGGAAAAATTTCGTACTTTCGCACGCGAATTAATTGTTAGCTCACTAACAGCCGAACTTGAATTCCAAACATAACAATCAAAATCATTAACCATGTCGAAAATCATTACACTACGCAAGGGTTTAGACATCAATCTGGTGGGCAAACCCCAGGAGTCGCTCGCGGACGCGCCGCAGGCTTCGGAGTATGCCCTCTCGCCCCTCGATTTCGAGGGCGTGACTCCCAAGCTGCTGGTTAAGGAGGGCGATCGGGTGAAAGCCGGCACGCCGTTGTTCTTCAACAAGTACAACGAACGCGTGCTCTTCACGTCGCCCGTCAGCGGTACGGTGGCCGCCGTCAACCGCGGAGAGAAGCGCAAGGTCCTCTCCGTGACGGTGACTCCCGACGCCTCCCAGGAGTACGAGGAGTTTGAGAAGACCGACCTCGGGTCGGCTTCGCGCGAGCAGATCGTCTCCCTGCTGCTCCGGTCGGGCCTTTGGCCGATGATCGTGCAGCGCCCTTACGGCATCATCGCCGACCCCAGCGACACGCCGAAAGCGGTCTTCATCTCCGCCTTCGACTCCGCGCCGCTGGCCCCGGATTACAATTTCGTGCTGAAAGCCGAACAGAAGAACCTCCAGACGGGTATCGACGTGATGCGCAAACTCACTCCGGGCAAGGTGCATCTCTCGGTGCGCGCCAAGGCCGAAGGGCAGATGCCCTCGCTCAAGGGCGCCGAACTCCACGCCTTTGCGGGCAAACACCCCGTCGGCAACGTCGGCGTGCAGATCCACCACATCGACCCGGTGAACAAGGGCGAAGTGGTGTGGACGGTCAACGTCCAGGATCTGGCCATCATCGGCCGCCTGTTCAACGAAGGCCGCGTCGACATGACGAAGATCATCGCCGTGGCCGGTTCGGAGATCGAGCGTCCGCAGTACGTCCGCATGGTGGGCGGCGCGAAGGTCGACTCCCTGGTCAAGGGCAACGTGAAGCGACAGAAGGAGGGCGACAGCGTCCGCTTCATCTCGGGCAACGTGCTCACGGGCACCCGGACCGCGCCGGACGGCTTCATGGGCTTCTACGCCAATCAGCTGACCGCCATCCCCGAGGGCGACAAGTACGAACTGCTGGGCTGGGCGATGCCCCGTTTCGGGAAGTTCTCCGTGTCGCGCGCCTATTTCTCGTGGCTCTGCCCGAAGAAGGCTTACAACCTCGACACCAATCTCAACGGCGGCGAGCGTCCGTTCGTCGTGACGGGCCTCTACGAGCAGTACCTGCCGATGGACATCTATCCGATGTACCTGCTCAAGGCGTGCCTTGCGGGCGATATCGAGAAGATGGAGAACCTCGGTATCTACGAGGTCGTCGAGGAGGATTTCGCGCTGTGCGAGTTCGTCGATCCCTCGAAGACCGAGATGCAGCAGATCATCCGCGACGGTATTAACTTAATGATCAAGGGAGGCTTAAAGATGGGACTTCGTAAATTCATGGACAATATCAAGCCCACGTTCTCCAAGGGAGGCAAGCTGGGCTTTCTGGAGTCGACCTTCGATGCGTTCGAGACGTTCCTTTTCGTACCGAACACCACGACGCAGAAGGGTGCGCACATCCGCGACTGCAACGACATGAAACGTACGATGATCATGGTCGTCGCGGCGCTGATGCCGGCTTTTCTGTTCGGCTGCTACAACACGGGCATCCAGGTCGGACTCGAAGGCTTCACGGCCTTCTTCTACGGACTGGTCCGCGTGCTGCCGATGGTCTGCGTTTCCTATATCGTGGGTCTGGGCATTGAGTTCGCTTTCGCGCAGGCGCGCGGCCACGAAGTCAACGAGGGCTTCCTCGTTTCGGGTCTGCTGATCCCGATGATCTTCCCGGTGTCGACGCCGCTCTGGATGGTCGCGCTGTCGACGGCTTTCGCCGTGGTCTTCGGCAAGGAGGTCTTCGGCGGTACGGGCATGAACGTCTTCAACCCCGCGCTGCTGGCGCGCGCCTTCGCCTTCTTCGCCTACACCCCTTCGATGTCGGGTGAGACGGTGTGGTACTCCGACTGGACGATGATGGGCGCGCAGGTCGACGGCATCACCGGCGCTACGGCCCTCGAACAGCTCGGCACGACCGGCGCGATGAACTACTCGCCGCTGGACGCCTTCCTGGGCTTCATCCCCGGATCGTTCGCCGAGACTTCGACGCTGGCCATCCTTCTCGGAGGCGCCATCCTCCTGTTCACGGGCATCGCCTCGTGGCGCACGATGGCGTCGGTGTTCGTCGGCGGACTGGCGATGGGTTACCTCTTCCAGGCGCTCGGCGTGACGACCTATCCCGCCTGGTATCACCTGATCGTGGGCGGTTTCGCCTTCGGTGCCGTCTTCATGGCCACCGATCCCGTGACTTCGGCACAGACCAACGCGGGCAAGTACATCGTCGGCCTGATGACGGGTGCGCTGGCCGTGATGATCCGCGTGGTGAACCCGGCCTATCCCGAGGGCATGATGCTTTCGATCCTCTTTATGAACGCGCTGGCGCCGCTGGTCGACTACTACGTGGTCGAGGCCAACATCTCGCGCCGCCGCAAACGTGTCAAACTCGCAAAATAGGGGAGACATGGCAACGAAAAAATTCAAATGCAACGTCTGCGGCTACATCCACGAAGGTGACGCCGCGCCCGCTAACTGCCCCGTCTGCGGAGTTCCCGCCTCGGAATTCACCGAGCTGAAGCCGGAGAAGAAGGGCCTGTTCAGCGACAAGAACGGCAATGCCTATATTATTATGTACTCGACGGTGATGGTCGTCATCGTGGCCACGCTGCTCGCGCTGGCCGCGCTGGGACTCCAGAAACGCCAGTACGAGAACGAACTCAACGAGAAGAAGCACGCCATCCTCGCGTCGCTGTCGGCCGGTGACCGGTCCTACGACGAGTTCATCGACGCCTATGTCGTCGACAAGGACGGCAGGCGCGTCGACGGCGAGGATGTCTTCGCGCTGCTCAACGACCTGCCGGGAACCTTCGAGGCGGGCAAGTTCCCGATCTTCGAGGCCCGGGACGGCCGGGTGGTCATTCCCGTGACCGGCATGGGTCTCTGGGGACCTGTCTGGGGCTATGTGGCTCTCGAGAAGGACATGAATACCATTGCCGGCATCATCATGGCCCACAAGGGTGAGACCCCGGGTCTGGGTGACGAGATCGCCACGGCGAAGTATCAGGCGAATTTCGTCGGCAAGACGATCTTCGACGGCGACGAGTTCGTGTCGGTGACGCTCCGCAAGGGCGGTGCGAAGGACCCCGCGCACGAGGTGGATGCCATTACGGGCGGCACGAAGACCTCGGACGGCGTGACGGCGATGCTCTACAACAGCCTGGAGAACTACCTGCCCCTGCTGGAGGCCAAGCGCAACGCTGCGGCTCCCGCTCCGGCCGAAGTGTCTAACGAAGAAAACGTAGAAAACAATGAGTAAGATGGAAAAAGAGCCTTTGTTTTCGGCAAAGAACCTCAAATACCTGACCGGTCCGTTCGGCAAGAACAATCCGGTGATCGTACAGATTCTCGGTATCTGCTCGGCGCTGGCCGTCACCGTCCAGCTCAAGCCCGCGATCGTGATGGCGCTGTCCGTGACGGTCGTGACGGCCTTCTCGAACCTGGTGATGTCGCTGCTGCGCAACGGCGTTCCCTCGCGCATCCGCATCATCGTCCAGCTGGTGGTGATCGCCGCGCTGGTGATTCTCGTCGATCAGGTACTCAAAGCGTATGTCTACGAAGTATCGAAACAGCTGTCGGTCTACGTCGGACTGATTATCACCAACTGTATCGTCATGGGCCGCATCGAGGCATTCGCGCTGGCCAACAAGCCCTGGGCGTCGTTCCTCGACGGCATCGGCAACGGTCTGGGCTACGGTCTGATTCTGGTCATCGTGGCCTTCTTCCGCGAGCTTTTCGGTTCGGGCAGCCTCCTGGGCTACCGGATCATCCCCGAGAGCTGGTACATGGCCGAGGGCGGCTTCTATTCGAACTGCGGACTGATGCTCTTCCCGCCGATGGCGCTGATCATCGTGGGCTGCATCATCTGGGTGCACCGTTCGCGCAACAAGGACTTACAGGAAAAATAGGAGGTAGCGTATGGAATCATTGAATCTCTTTATCCGGTCGATCTTCATCGACAACATGGTCTTCGCCTTCTTCTTCGGCATGTGTTCCTACATCGCCGTGTCGAAGAGCGTGAAGACGGCCCTGGGACTCGGCGCCGCCGTTACGTTCGTGATGGTGATGACCGTTCCGCTGAACTACCTCTTGTACGAATATGTGCTGAAGGCCAATGCGCTCGTCGAGGGCGTGGACCTGAACTTCCTGTCGTTCATCGTCTTCATCGCCACCATCGCGGCGTTCGTGCAGCTGGTGGAGATGATCGTCGAGAAGTTCTCGCCGACGCTTTACAACCAGCTGGGCATCTTCCTGCCGCTGATCGCCGTGAACTGCGCCATCATGGGCGGTTCGCTCTTCATGCAGCAGAAGGTCGACGGCGGCGAACTGACGTCGCTCTGGCAGACGATCGTCTACGGACTCGGCTCGGGACTGGGCTGGTGGCTGGCGATCGTGATGATGGCCGCCATCCGCGAGAAGACGACCTATTCGCACATCCCCGCGGCGCTGAAAGGCCCCGGCATCGCCTTCATCATCACCGGTCTGATGGGTATCGCCTTCATGATTTTCTCGGGCATTCAGTTCTAACCTTTAAAGAAGAGATTCCGATAAATGACTACAACGATTTTAATAGCGATTGCGGCCTTTCTGGCCATAACGCTCGTGCTGGTCGCACTGCTTCTCTATGCGAAGGCGAAACTGACCTCCTCGGGCGACGTCGTGATCGACATCAACGGCGGTGAGAAGGTCATCACGACCGAAAGCGGTTCGACGCTGCTTTCGACGCTGGCCAACAACAAGGTGTTCCTGCCTTCGGCGTGCGGCGGCGGCGGCTCGTGCGGCATGTGCAAATGTCAGGTGCTCGAAGGCGGCGGCGACATTCTGCCCACCGAGACGGGTTTCATCTCGCGCAAGCTGGCCAAGGACCACTGGCGTCTCGGCTGCCAGGTGAAGGTCAAGGAGAATCTGAAAATCCGTGTTCCCGAGGCCGTGCTGGGCGTCAAGAAGTGGGAGTGCACCGTGGTCTCGAACCGCAATATCTCGACTTTCCTCAAGGAGTTCGTCGTGAAGCTGCCCGAGGGCGAGAACCTCAAGTTCCGCAGCGGCGGTTACATCCAGATCGACATTCCGAAGTACGACGCCATCAAGTTCTCGTCGATGGACGTGGACGAGAAGTTCCGCGCCGACTGGGACAAATTCAAGATGTGGGATCTGGTGACGACCAACCCCGAGCCGACGTTCCGCGCCTACTCGATGGCCAACCACCCGGCCGAGGGCAACATCATCATGCTCAACATCCGTATCGCCACGCCTCCGTTCGACAAGGCCACGGGCGGTTTTATGAAGGTCAACCCGGGTATCTGCTCGTCGTATGTCTTCTCGCGCAAGCCGGGTGACAAGATCACGATTTCGGGTCCTTACGGCGAATTCTTCCTGCCGGACAACCTGCCCGACACGCAGGAGCTGATCTTCATCGGCGGCGGTGCGGGCATGGCGCCGATGCGCAGCCACATCATGCACCTGTTCAAGACCGAGAAGACGAAACGCCCGGTGTCGTTCTGGTACGGCGCGCGTGCGCTGAAGGAGGTTCCCTATCTCGACGAGTTCCACCAGATCGAGAAGGATTTCCCCAACTTCTCGTTCAATCTGGCCCTCGACCGTCCCGATCCCGAGGCGGACGCCGCCGGAGTGAAGTACACGCCGGGCTTCGTACACAACGTGCACCAAAAGTAAGACTTTTTATCGCTTTTTACAAAATTTTGGCAATATAAATTTTATATAATATTGTATCAACGGGTCGTTTAGACGTTTTTCCATGTCGGGATCGGGTTTCAGGGGGCATTCCGAAGGAGCAGGTTTGCAATTGCGGCTCTTTGGAAGATTGTCCGGATGTAGGAGTCGTTCCGGAGCGGATGGAGGAGAGTTTCCCGCGGATAAAATAAAAGCTGCCGATCGGGTAGACCGGCAGCTTCATTGGGCGAAGGAAAGATTATTGCTTCATTTTGATAAGGATGACGCCGTTTTTGCCACGTTCGCCGTATCGGACGACGGCCGAGGAGTCTCTGTATACCGAGATCCTTTCGATCTTGTCGGGATCGATCTTCTCCATATCGGTCTGCGTGGCCTCCTTGTCGTCAATAAAGATTAGCGCTTCGCTGGCTTTGAAATCAGCATTGCGGACTTTTACGACGACTCCGTTTTCGGATCGTTTCTCCCCTGTCGTCGGTTTCGTCCGCTGCGACTTGTTTGCCGCACCGGACGGGCAGCGTATAACGTACGCGGACCGGTTCCCCGTCGATCGTGCCGGCCTTCCATGCCGGTGACGATGCGACGATGCGTGCGGCGGCTTCGCCCATAGCGGGATTGGGAGTATCTAGAACCTGTACCTCGGCGACGGAGCCGTTCTTTTCGACGATGAACGTGAGGATAACTTTACCGCTGTGGTCGTATTCGGCCGCACGGGCGTCGACCCAATGCTGGAAATCTTGCAGCGTTCCCTTGCCTTCGAAAAGCGGCATCTTTTCGGCGACGAGATAGACGTCCGCTTCGCCTTTCGCTTTGCGGTAGCGTTCTTGGGTATCCGGAGCTTTGCGGATAGTCCCGACCGACACGATCTCGATGTCGGAGTCGTTCTGCCCGTTCGGCGGGTCGGTTCGGATTTCGGTGGCCTGCGAAGTGAACGAGAAACAGGCCAGCAAGGAGCAGTACGACGGGAATACTTCCCGCCAGACGCAACAGCGCGCGGCTGTCGCCGGAGTGTTTGGTCATCATCTGGAATCGTTTTTTGTTAGTGAATCCCGCAACCCGTTGGCTATGTCCGGACTATAACCGAACTGGGTTTTGAAGATCGTGGCGATGTATTCGGACGGATCGTACCCTTGCGTCAGTACGTCACGGTCGGCTTCGTACTCCTCGACTTCGGCCAGACGCCGTGCGGCGATCCGGACGAAAGGATTCCACCAGAGCAGGGCCTTGACGCACTCCATGACGATCCGCTCGGCGGAGTGACGGTGGCGGATATGGCTCAGTTCGTGGGCGACGACGGCCGCCATGTCGCTTTCGGGAATCGCATCGTGCAGATAGACCGTGCGGAAGAACGAGAACGAGGAGATGTCGGCCTGCGTCAGTACGATGTCGCAGTCGGCGCGGCGGATCGTCCGTGCGCCGTGCCGGAGACGGCGGATTCGCACGATCTGGGCGATCATCGCGCCGAACGAGAGCAGCACGCCGAGGGCGTACAGGAACAGCGTGACGGCGACAGGCAGCGACGGAGTACCGGCATCGGTGGCGGCCGGTGCGGCGGTTGGTGCGGCGGCCGCGACGGGATCGGCTGCCATATAGAGTGTTTCGCCTGTCCAGACGGGAATGCTGAGCGCAGGGATGAGGGCGGCCAGCAGCATCGCGCCGATCAGATAGAGCCGGCAGTGGAGGAACGCCGTCCGGCGTTCGAGCAGCACCGAGTAGGCTAAAAGCAGCAATGCCGCGCTGCATACGAGAACTTCGAGTGCGTAGATCAGCAGTTCTTTCATGGCGTCAGCGTTTTTGCGGATCTGTTGCATGACGGAGAGGATCTCGTCCATCTCCTTCATCGAGATGTTCTCGTGTTTCGAGAAGAAGGTGACCATCTGCGCGAACGATCCGTCGAAATAGGTGCGCAACATCGACTGCATCTGCCTGCCGGCGACCTCTTCGCGTGAGACGAGCGGTGTGAAGACATAGCTCTTTCCCTCGCTGCGGTGGGCGACGTAGCCTTTATTTTCCAGAATCTTGATGAAGGTGGCCACCGTGGTGTACTTCGGTTTGGGTTCGGGGATGACGGCGAGGATGTCGTTGACCGTTCCCTCGCCGAGCGACCAGAGCATCTGCATGATGCGTTCTTCGCCGTCGGTAAGCGGTTCGATTGCGGGTGTTTTCATAGCTGGGCGTTTTTTTCGTTACGACAAATTTAGTACTAAATTTTTAGATAAACAAGTGTTTCTACGGTTTTTTTAGTAGGAATAAGCTTTTTGGCGGAATACCTTGATTATTAAGCGGCCTCTTCTATGTTTTCCGCTGTCGAAACCGTGCGGGGCGGAGCTGCGGCAGCCTGCTTTTTGGCATGACGCCTCCGGCCGCCGAAGCGTTCCGTCCCGACCGGCATCCGATTATTTGGGAAAAGCGTCGGGGCAGCATAGGGTATTTCAGACTATTTTATTAATTTTGAGGCGATGAAAAACATAGTTTTCGATTTGGGCGGGGTGGTATTCCACCGCGATGCGAAAAAGGTGCGCAAGGAGTTGATCGATTTTTTCGCGTTTATTTTCGCGGCGAAGATGCCCCTTTTCTGGGAGGAGTACGATCGGGGGACGCTGACCTTCGACGAGGTGTTGGACGAACTGAGCCGGTCGAAAGGCTGCGACCGCGCCGTGGCCGAGGATTATCTGCGCGAAGCGCTGGATCGTCAGGAGGCGGTTCCGCAGACTGCGGCGTTGATCCGCGACTTGAAACGGGCCGGATACCGGCTTTACGTGCTCTCGAACATGTCGCGGGAGTTCATCGATTTTCTGCGCCGGACCGAGATTTACGGGTGCTTCGACGGAGAGGTGGTTTCATGCGAGGAGGGTGTCGTCAAGCCCGAACCGCGCATCTATGAAATTCTGCTCGACCGTTTCGGTCTCGATCCCGCCGAAACGCTCTTCATCGACGACCGCCGCTCGAATCTCGAAGCCGCCGCGGCATTCGGTATTGCGACGTTCCATTTCCGTGAGCCGGAGTCGAGTTGCACGCAGTTGCGCGAAATGTTGTTGCAGAAGGAGTAATCACTTACCTTATAATACGCTAAAACACGAACAAGATGGGATTTTTTAAGGAATTCAAGGAGTTTGCCATGAAGGGCAACGTGATGGACATGGCCGTCGGCGTTATCATCGGCGGTGCGTTCGGAAAGATCGTCTCGTCGCTGGTCAACGACATCTTGATGCCGCCGATCGGAGCATTGCTCGGCAATGTGAACTTCACCGACCTGCGGCTCGACATTTCGAAGATCCGCGACATGTCGCAGGCCGTTGGCGAAGTCGTTAACGAGGTGACGCCCGACGGTGTGAACATCGCCGGCAAGGCAGCCGAGACACTGGAACCGGTCTATTGGAACTACGGGGCTTTCATCCAGCAGTGCATCGACTTTACGATTCTGGCTCTCTGCGTTTTCCTGATGGTCAAGCTGATGAACCGTCTGATGAAGAAAAAGGAGGAGGCGCCCCAGCCTGCACCGGAACCCGCTCCGACGAAAGAGGAGCTGCTGCTCGCCGAGATCCGCGACCTGTTGAAGGAGAAGAAGTGACCGGGAGCGCCCGATGAAGAAACGATCCCCGCGACCGGATGGTCGCGGGGATCATTTCTTTATGTCCGGCGGATTTATTCCACCAGTTCGAAGGCTTTGTCGGGATTGCCCGTCCATTTATAAAGCTGTACGGTACTGCTCTGATTGCCCGTCTGCTTGTCCTTGGCGTTGTGCGAGATGTAGAAATAACCGTCGCCGATGGGGCAGAGCCCCGTCGTACCCCATTTGAAATTCCAACCCCACGTATCGCTTTGCGCATCATGCAGTCCTTCGGGCAGCAGCGAGAGTACCTCTGCCTCGACGGCGGGATCGAACCCTTGCAGCTGCTTGCGCTCGGGAGCCTTGCTGCCGTCGATGACGAAGTAGGAGTAGTTGGGATAGTGCGATTTCTTGCCCTTGTAGACGGCGGCGTGCATGTTGCCCGAGGCCTTCTCGTAGGCGAGGTTCTGGATGCCCCCACGAGGTGTTGCCCGTGTAGAGGAAATATTTGTGGAGCGGTTTCTCGGGACCGCTCTTGTGCAGGTTCTCCTGCGTGAGCGGCTGCTCGTACTGCTTCCAGTCCCGGGTGTCGTAGGCCAGAATCACCTGATAGTCGTTGTCGGTGCGCAGCGTGTCGCCGTAGATGCCGTAAGCGACGTAGAGGTACTTCTTGCCGTCGCGGCTCTGGCCGAATGCGGGTGCGAATGTCACGCCGTCGATGCCCGAGCAGCCGAAACGGTGTTCCAGCTCCTGTCCGTTGTTGGAGACTTTGGCGTAGTAGTCGTCGACGGCCTCCTTGATGTAGACGGTCTTCATCACGTCGTCCTTTTCGGCATTCATCCCGATGCGGTCGATGCGGTCGACGTCGAAGACTGCGACGTAGAAACCCGTCTGCTCGTCGTTCCGGACGCCTTCCAGTTTGTTGAGAATGCCCTTTCCGATCGCGTCGTGCTTGTACTCGATCGAAGCGTAGAGCCGTCCGTCGTCGGGATTGAGCGTCATGCAGCCCAAGTGCCCGGTCATGCCTTCGACGCTGCCGAGCAGGTTACCCTGCATGTCGGTTTTCAGGAGCGTGGTGGTGAACGAGAAGTACATGTAGCCGCGGTCGAGATCGACGGCGATGCCTTGTACGTGGAACGGGCCCTGTTCGCCCGAATAGATCTGGCGGGGCAGTTTGGAAACATCGACCGGCATCTTGCCGTTCGGATTTCCCGACGGGCAGGCCGCGAGCAGCGGCACGACCAGCAGAATGGGAATCAGTCTTTTGAGAATCATGTGGTTAACGGGTTAATAGTTATGAATTTGAATTGTGTTTCCTTTGTTTTTCGGATTTTCTTTCTTTTGTTTTCGTGACCGATCGAACAAAAATACGAAATTGCAGGTGATAATCCAACGGTCGGTGTGAAAATCGGAAAATTTTGTCGTTCCCGCCGATGCAGGATACGAAAAAACCGGAAAACCCTGTTCGGATTTTCCGGTCGTAAATATCGGTCGGAGGAAAAACGCTACTGCGCCGTTTCCGTTTCGCGTCCGCCGCCGAGGGCGTGGTAGAGCGTGACCACGCTCTGCAATTCGGTGAAACGGTTGGCGACCTGCTGCAACTGCGCCGAGAGGAGCGACTGCCGTGCGGTCAGTACTTCGAGGTAGGTCGTCGAGCCGTGCTGCATCAGCAGCTCGGTGCTCTCGACGGCACGACGGAGCGATGCGACCTGCTGGTCATAGAGCGCTGCCGACTCGCGTGCCGTCTGGCAGGCGGTCAGCGCATCGTTGACCTCTTGTCCGGCATTGAGAATCGTCTGCTCGTAGGCGAGCATCGCCTCCTGCTGCTGCGCTTTGGCGATCTTCACGCGCGCACGGTTGGCGCCGGCCTGGAAGATCGGCTGCAACAATTGTCCTGCGGCCGACAGAAGCAGCTTGCCGGGGTTGACGATCTGCGACCCTGCGCTGTTCGTCCAACCGGCCGTACCGCTGAGCGTAATCTGCGGATAGAGCGCCGATCGTGCTTCGGCTGTAGCGTAGTAGGCCGACATGAGCGAGTACTCGGCGCGGCGTACGTCGGGACGGCGCGAGAGCAGTTGCACGGGGACGCCGATGAGCAGGTCGGCGGGCATCCGCTGGCTTTCGAGCGAGCCGCGCTCGATCTTGTGCGGAGTCTGCGCCAACAGCGAACATAGGCTGTTTTCGGTCTCGCTGATCGACTGCGCGAGCTGCTTGACCGACGTCTCGACACTGTAATAGGCCGCTTCGTTCTGTGCGACGGCTGCTTCGGTCGCCATGCCCGCGTCCTTCATCGCACGGATGGCGTCGACTGCTTCACGCCATGCCGAGGCGGTCTCGTTGGCGATGGCGTATTGTTCGTCGAGCATACAGAGCGTGAAGTAGAGGTTGGCCGTCGTGGCGATCAACTGCGTGCGAACGGCCTGGCGATACTCGATGCTCTGGTAGTAGAGCGCCTTGTTGCGGAGTTTGCCGTTGCGCAGCCGCGAGAAAATATCGATCTCCCAGCTGGCCGTCACGGGAAGGTTGTAAGTCCAAGTCCCCTTCGAATTGTCGAAACTGCTTACGCCGCCCTGGGGTGCGAGCGTGAAGGAGGGGAGCAGCGAGAGCCGTGCAGTGCGGAGCGTCGCTTCGGCCTCCTCGACCTGCAACTGTGCCGTGCGCAGATCGGTGTTGCGTACCAGCACCGTATCGATGAGCTGCTGCAACCGCTCGTCGGGGAAGAGCGCCCGCCAGTCGAGGTCGGCCAGCGAGGCCGTGTCGGTCGGAGTTACGGCCTCGCGGTAGATGCCGTCGGTCGTAACTTCGGGACGCGTGTAGGGTTTGTAGATGCCGCAGCCCGTCATAAGCAGGGCGACGGCTGCGAATAAACTATTTCGTATCATCATCGGTTTTTGCTTCTTCGTCAATAGGTTCTTTTTGATTCTCTTCGATCTCGGCCTGGATGCACCAATCGGGGAGAGGTGAACTCCACCGGCTTGATCTTCTCCTGCAAGGTCTGGAAGACGATGAAGAGCGTAGGTACCAGGAACAGCAGCGCCAGCGTACCGACGATCATGCCGCCCACGACGCCCGAACCGAGCGTGGAGTTGCCGTTGGCGCCGACACCGTGCGAGAGCATCAGCGGGATCATACCGAACACGCACGTAAGGACGGTCATCAGAATCGGGCGCAGACGGGCTTTGGCGGCCGACACGGCGGCTTGCGTGAGGCTCATGCCTCCGGCGCGGCGGTCGGCGGCGTACTCGGTGATCAGAATGGCCGTTTTCGACAGCAGACCGATCAGCATGATGATACCCGTTTGGAGATAGATGTTGTTTTCGAGTCCCATCGCCTTGGCCATGAGGAACGAGCCTGTCAGACCGCACGGTACGGCGAGGATGACGGCGAACGGAACGAAGAAACTCTCGTAGAGCGCACTCAGGATGAGGTAGATCAGCAGAATACAGATACCGAAGATAATGGCCGTGTTGCTGCCGGTCTGCGCCTCCTCGCGCGTGATGCCGTCGAACTCGAATCCGTAGCCCTTCGGCAGCACCTCGGCGGCGACTTCGCGGATCGCCTGGATGGCGTCGCCCGACGAATAACCGCTGGCGGCCGTACCGTTCACGGCGATCGAGTTGTAGAGGTTGAAGCGGTTGAGCACTTCGGAACTGTATACGCGCGTCAGGTTCACGAACTGGCTCAGCGGCGCCATTTCGCCGCTGTCCGTGCGGACGTAGACGTTGTTGAGCGACTCCGTGTCGAGACGGTACTTCGGATCAGCCTGCAACGTCACGTAGTACATCTTCGAGAAGCGGTTGATGTTCGAAACGTACTGCCCGCCGTAGTAACCCGCCAGCGTCGAGAGTACCGTGCTCGGCGACACGCCGGCACGTTTGGCTTTCGCGGCGTCGATGTCGACCAGATACTGCGGGAAGTTGATGTTGAACGTCGAGTAGGCGCGTTCGATTTCGGGACGCTGGTTCAGCGCGCCGATGAATTTCAGGTAGATGTTGTAGAAATCGGTCAGCTCTCCGCCCGCCTTGTCCTGCAAGTTCAGCGAGAAGCCGGTCGAGGTTCCGTAACCCGAAATCATCGGCGGTGCGACGGCGAAGATCTGCGCATCCTTGATATCGGCCGTCCGGGCGTAGATCTGTCCGATGACAGCCTGTACGGCATCCGACTTTTCGGGACGCTCGGCCCAGTCTTTGAGCTTGATGATACACATACCGTAGGACGATCCCTGTCCGGCGATCATGCCGTAACCGGCGACCTGCATGAAGTCGCGGATCTGGGGAATGTCCTCGATGCGGTCCGCAACCTGCTCCATGATCAGGTGCGTCTCGGCGAGTCCGGAACCCGGAGCGGCCGTCACGTTGACCATGATCGTACCCTGGTCTTCATCGGGTACCAGACCCGTCTTGGTGGTATCCATCAGTACGACGAGCGCCACGAGGGCGAGTCCGAGCGTCGACCACATCAGCCACTTTGTGCTTGATGAAGAGCAGCACGCCGTGCTTGTACTTGTTGACCATCGTACCGAACGTGGTGTTGAACGCCTTGCGGAAGCGGGCGGCGAAGTTGTCGCGCATCTGTCCGTTCTCGTCCATGTAGGGTTTCAGCAGCAGGGCGCAGAGCGCCGGCGAGAGCGTAAGGGCATTGACGGCCGAGATACCGACGGCCACGGCCATCGTGATACCGAATTGAGTGTAGAAGATACCCGACGTTCCGCCCATCATGGCCACGGGAATGAAGACGGCCATGAAGACCAGCGTCGAGGTGACGATGGCCGACGTGATGCCCGACATGGCGTCGATGGTGGCATGGTAGGAAGACTTGTATCCCACGTCGAATCGCGCCTGCACCGCCTCGACGACGATGATGGCATCGTCGACGACTGTACCGATCGCAAGCACCAGTGCGAAGAGCGTCAGCAGGTTGATCGAGAAACCGGCCACCGACAGGAATGCGAAGGTTCCGACGAGTGCTACGAGAATCGAAATCGTGGGGACGAGCGTCGAGCGGATGTCCTGCAAGAAGACGTAGACCACCAGCACCACGAGGATGATGGCTTCGATCAGCGTTTTGAGCACCTCGTTCATCGAGGCGTAAAGGAAGTCGTTCACACTTTGCAGGTGAGCGATTTCGATGCCTTTCGGCAGTTCGGCACGTACCTCTTCGAGCAGCGCTTCGACATCCTCGACGACCTGCGTGGCATTCGAACCGGCGGTCTGGAAGATCATCGTGCTGACGCCCGGGTGGCCGTTGGTATAGCCCTTGTAGGCATAGGATTCGCTGCCCAGTTCGATGTCGGCGACATCTTTCAGACGCAGCACCTCACCGTCGGGAAGCGAGCGGATGACGATCTGGCCGAACTCTTCGGGCGTTTCGTAACGTCCGCGGTATTTCATCGTATACTGGAACGTGTTCTCCGAGTTTTCGCCCAGCGTACCCGTGGCCGACTCGATGTTCTGTTCGGACAGTGCGGCCGTCACGTCCGACGGGATGAGCTTGTACTGCGCCATCACGTCGGGTTTCAGCCAGACGCGCATCGAATAGTCGGCGCCGAGCGTGAAGGCTTCGCCGACGCCCGGAATACGCAGGATACGCGGTTCGATGTTGATTTTCGAATAGTTGGAGAGGAACGTCTCGTCGTAGGAGTCGTCGGGACTGTACAGCGAGAAGATCTTGACCATGGAGGTCTGGCGCTTCATGGTCGAAACGCCGATCTGGGTTACCGCGGAGGGCAATTGTCCGGTGGCGCGGGAAACTTTGTTCTGTACGTTCACGGCCGCCATGTCGGGATCGGTACCCTGACGGAAATAGACGGTGACCGAGGCGCTGCCGACGGCTGCGCTGGAGGTGATGTAGGTCATGTTCTCCACGCCGTTGATGGCCTGTTCGAGCGGTACGATGACCGACTTCTGGATCGTTTCGGCACTGGCGCCGGGGTAGCTGGCGCGGACCATGACCGTCGGAGGCGCGATATCGGGATACTGCTCGATGGGCAGCGTCGCAAGTCCGATGATACCGGCGATGACAATGACGATGGAGATGACCGACGCCAATACGGGTCGTTCGATAAAATGCTTGAGTGTCATGGCCTATTCCTCCTTTGCGGTTTCGGGTTGAGCGGCTGCCTGGTCGGCGGAGGGCGCGGCGGCCTTCTGTGCCTTGGGCTGCACGGGCGTGCCTTCGCGCATCAGACCCACGCCCTCGGCGACGATCACGTCGCCCGGCACCAGACCCGAGTTGACGATGTACTCCCCTGCCGTTCGAAATCCGGTCTACGGCGATCGCGGCCGACGTGGCTTTGCCGTCGACGACCTTATATACATATACCTTGTCCTGCAATTCGAAGGTCGCGGCCTGAGGGATTACGACGCACTGCTTGCGGACGTACGGCAGGATGATGTTGCCGGCTCCGCCGCTGTGGAGCAGCCCGTTCGGGTTGGGGAACGCCGCGCGGAGCTGCACGCTGCCCGTCGAGGTGTCGATGACGCCGCTGATGGCCTCGATGCGGCCTGCCTCGTCGTAAACCGACCCGTCGTTGAGACGCAACTGCACGTCGGGCATGTTTTTCAACGTGTTGTCGATCGAACCGTACTCGCGCGTGAGGTTCAGCAGTTGGTTCTCGGTCATCGAGAAATAGACGTACATCTCCGAGTTGTCCGATACGGTAGTCAGCGGCTGCGGCGTCGAAGGACCGACCAGCGCGCCTACCTTGTAAGGCAGTGTACCCACGATTCCGTCCGAGGACTGGTCACGACCGTATAGGAGAGGTTGTTGGCGGCGTTCACGCGCTGTGCTTCGGCCTGTGCGAACTGCGCCTTGGCCGTCAACAGGTTGTTCTCGGCCGTCGAAAGGTCGAACTGCGAAACTACCTTGCGTGCGAAAAGTTCCTTCTTGCTGTCGTAGGTCAGCTGAGCGGTCGCAACACTCGCCTTGGCGGCGGCGACGTTGGCTTCGGCCGTCTGCAACGCTGCCTTATAGGGAACCTGGTCGATGATGAAAAGCGTCTGTCCGCTGCGGACGCGCTGCCCCTCGTTTATGCAGACCTGGGCGATCTTGCCCGATACCTGCGCATAGATTGCGATATCCTGACGACCGCGGATCGTCGCCGAGTAATCCACCGGAATGGTACGGTCGGTCGTAGCCACTGTCAGGACGTCGTACTCCGAACTCTGGGATTGCATCGGCGCCTGACGACAGCCGAGCATGAAAAAGCAGCAGACGAGTGCTGCTGCACGGATCGAATTTTTCTTCATGTTTCGTTTTTCCTTTTTAATCGCGACAAAGATAGGCAAAAGCCGTAGAACATCCGGTTTCAAAAAATGGGCGGAATTTTTCAAAACGTGAACTATCATGGGCTTTTTTTGCCGAATTTTATCTATTTTTGTGACGTATTTATGTCAAAAACGAGGATATGATCGAATTATTGTTATCCGACGAACAATCTTTTTCAGTGGAGGATACGAATTTGTCCGCTTTTCTGAAACGTCCCGTTCGGGTGAACGGCGGCGCCGTGTTCCTGTGCACGGCCGGCCGTGCGGTCGTATCGGTCAATGTCGAGGAACATGCGATCGAGTGCGATACGGAGGTGGTGCTGCTGCCCGACATGGTCTTCATGCTCGTCGAGGCGAGCGCCGACTTCCGCGTGATCTTTTACGCTTCGAGCATCCAGGTGTTCGACGGAGCGATGCAGCGGCTCGATACCGAATGTTTCCACTATCTGGAAACACATCTGGCGATCCGGCACCGCGGGGAGACGGCCCGCGGGGTGAAAAACCTTTATTCCGTGGTATTGGCTGCCAGCGCGGAGACGGAGAACATCTACCGTTCGCAGATCATGTACCTGCTGATGCGTCATATCCTGCTGAACGTTTGCGACAAGGTCCGGCGGAACTACATCCGTTATCAGGAGGAGGGCGCCCATCGCAAGCGGGAACTTTACGATCGCTTCGTGAAGTTGATCGCCGAGCATTTCATCGAGCGGCGCGACGTGGCCTTCTATGCCGGAAAACTCTGTATTTCGATGAGTTACCTGGCCTCCGTGACGCGCACGCTGACCGGCGAGACCCCCAAGGAGATGATCGACAAGTGGATCGTACACGAAATCAAACTGATGCTCATGTTTTCCGATCTTTCGCTGCAACAGATCGCCGATCGGATGCACTTCCCCGACCAGTCCTATCTGGGGCGTTTCTTCAAGCGCCATACGGGAAGTTCGCCTCTTGCCTACCGCAATGCGAAGTAGGCCGAATCGGTAAAAGTGGTAACGAAATCCGTAATCCGTGTAGGTCGTGCAGTGCGGAATCTCCGTAATTTTGCATCGTGAACCTAAAAACGAAGAGACGATGAGAAGAATCGCATGTCGGCAGGCAGTCGTTTTTGCACTGCTGATCGGTTCGGCAGGAACAATTCATGCACAGGAAAACACGATGAGAGAGAATCCTATCTTTGGGCAGATCTTCCCGCAGGGCGAGAAGCTGCCGGAGGAATTTTCGGCCTATTTTATCGGTCAGGCCTACCGTGCGCCGCTGGTGCGCGACGAGGCGTTGAACTGTCCGGTGTCGAACGTGACTTTCAGTCCCGGATGCCGCAACAACTGGCATAGCCATACCGGAGGGCAGCTGCTGCTTGTCACGGCCGGCCGGGGCTATTATCAGGAACGGGGTGAACCGGCGCGGCTGTTGTTGCCGGGAGATGTGGTGGAGATCGCTCCCGACGTGGAGCACTGGCACGGAGCGGCACCCGACAGCTGGTTTGCGCATCTGGCCGTCGAGACCAATCCGCAGACCAACAAGAATAGGTGGCTCGAACCGGTGGACGACGCGCAGTATGCAGCGGCGACCGCCGGGACGGAGGAATTCCGCAGCCGGATGTCCCGGACGGCGCTCCGCAATTTCGATGCGTTGTTGCCGGCATGCAAGTCGGAGTTGGAACAGAGCGATCCCGAACTGGCGGAGATCGTCGGCAATTTCGCCTTCGACGAGGTGTTGCGTTACGGAGAACTCGACGAGCGGACGCGCAGAATGACCCTTCTCGCTTCGGCGATCGCCTTGCAGGCGGAGGGGGTCTACCGCTCGCTGCTCGACGCGGCGCTCGACGGCGGCGTGACGCCCGTCGAGGTGAAGGAGATTTTGTATCAGGCCGTGCCTTACGTCGGTTTGGCCAGGATCTTCGATTTCATCGGCATAGCCAACGATGTGCTGCGGCGACGGGGCGTGACGTTGCCGTTGGAGGGGCAGTCGACCGTTTCGTCCGATGACCGCTTCGAAAAGGGACTGGCCGTACAGCGATCGATCTTCGGCGAACGGATCGATCGGATGCACGAGGAAGCACCGGAGAATCAGGTGCATATCCAGCGCTATCTGTCTGCCGATTGTTTCGGAGACTATTACACGCGCGGCGGGTTGGATGTGAAGACTCGTGAACTGCTTACTTTTTCGATGCTCGTGTCGCTGGGCGGTTGCGAAGCGCAGGTGAAAGGGCATATTCAGGGCAATGCGAACGTCGGTAACGGCAAGGCGACACTGCTGGCCGTCGTTACGCAGCTGCTTCCCTACATTGGTTACCCGCGCACGCTCAATGCGATCGCCTGTCTGAACGAAGTGATTCCCGAATAGATGAGAAAAACGATTCGCCGTATGTCCGCAATCCTCTTGTCGATCGTCGTGTTGCTCGCTGCGGCGGGGATCGCATTCGTCAATCAGTGGAGTTTCGGCCGCTTGCCGCGCGGCGAGCGGTTGGAACGTATCCGCCGTTCGCCCAATTACCGCGACGGGCAGTTCCGCAACCTGCATCCTACGCCGCAGATGACTTCCGACAAAGGGTTTGCGGGCAGCATGTGGGGTATTCTCTTCGGGAGCAAAGAGCGCCGCGAACCGGCGTCGGCGCTTCCGGTGCTGAAACCCGATCTGCACCGTTTGGAGCGGGCGGAGGATGCGTTGGTGTGGTTCGGCCATTCGTCCTATCTGCTGCAATTGGACGGGGTGCGTCTTCTGGTCGATCCTGTGCTGACCGACAAGTGGCCGATGTCGCTGTTCTTTTCTCCCTTCAAGGGTACGGACGTCTTTTCTCCGGAGGACATGCCCGATGTCGACTGTCTGATCGTCACGCACGACCATTGGGATCATCTGGATTACCGTACCGTAATGCAGTTGAAAGAGCGTATCGGCAGGGTAGTCTGTCCGCTGGGCGTGGGGAGCATTTCGAGTATTGGGGATTCGATTCCGACCGGATCGTCGAACTGGATTGGAACGAGAGCTGCGGTTTGTCGGACGGGTTCCGGATCCACTGCCTGCCTGCGCGCCATTTTTCAGGGCGCGGGTTGCAGCGCAAACCGTTCGCTCTGGGCCTCGTTTTTAGTGGAGAGCCCTTCGCGGCGGGTCTATCTTGCAGGCGACGGTGGTTACGATGCGCACTTCGCCGAGATCGGCCGCCGGTTCGCGCCGATCGACCTGGCGGTGGTGGAGAACGGGCAGTACAACGCCGACTGGCGTTACATTCATCTGATGCCCGAAAAATTGCCGGATGCGATCCGCGACCTGCGCCCGGCACGTGTGCTGACGGTGCATCACTCGAAATTCGCGCTGAGCCGCCATGCGTGGGACGAACCGCTGAAAAACGCCGCCGAAGCGGCGGCAGGCGACGGGTTCGTGCTGTTGCAACCGATGATCGGAGAGATCGTGCCGCTGGCCGATACCGTCAGGCGTTACGAGGCATGGTGGCGAGGGATCGATTGATTGACCGAATCATAGATAATTAGGTAAAAAGATGAAAAAACGAATTTTGCTACTTTCGTCTTCTCCACGCCGGCACGGGAATTCCGACCGGCTCTGCGACGAGTTCCTGCGCGGAGCCGCCGAGGCGGGCCACGACGCGGAGAAGATCTCGCTGCGCGACTGCCGGATCGGTTACTGCACCGGTTGCGGGGTCTGCTACGATACCCGAACCTGTCCGCAACGGGACGATGCGGCGCAGATCGTCGGGAAGATGATCGCGGCCGACGTGATCGTACTGGCTACGCCGGTCTATTTCTATACGATGAGCGCCCAGATGAAGACGCTGATCGATCGTTGCTGCGCACGTTACACCGAGATGACGGGCAAGGAGTTTTATTTTATCGTGGCGGCGGCCGACGACAGCAAGGCTGCCATGGAACGGACGATCGACGGTTTCCGCGGTTTTCTGGACTGTCTCGACGATTCCCGCGAATGCGGTACGATCTACGGCGTCGGGGCGTGGAAAATCGGTGAGATCGAGGGTAGTCCGGCCATGAAACAGGCCTACGATGCGGGGTTGAATTGCTGAATACGCGGGGGCCGTCATTCGGACGATGCGACAACGGAGCGGAGCGGCGATCGCCGCCCGCTCCGTTTGCTCTGCTGAAAGCGCCGGACGCCTGTACGTCTTGGGTTCGGTGGCGCGCGGCGAAATGACGGATTGCGCCGGCTGTTCCCGACGGAGGGCTTTCAAATGTCCGGTGATGCGTGCGGGATACGTCGCGCATCTGAACGATAAGTAAAATATAAGACGCCGTAACACGACACAGGAAAACCGAGCGATATTTCCGGCCTTCATCCGAAACCGCGGCCGGCCCGACGACGGGCTGTACGACGGTACGGAACGATCCCTCCTTGCCGGGAAAATAGTGCGGACATTGCTCGGTCCGATGTTTGCGGCGTCGGCGATCTCGCGATGAGACGTCCCGCGAATCCTCTGATACGAAAGATCCGTGCGGCTTGTCGCAGAATTTCGGCACCTATCCTCTTTTTACGCTTTGCATGTTTGCATGTTCGAAATATCCCTTTTCGAGACGCAAAGCAGAGGAAATTCCGTCGGATACGCAATACCGAATTATAGCGATTTCGACATCGGCCGAAGGCCCTGGGTGTGGAGTCCGTCCGCGGTACGTGCGTGCGGAATTCACACGGGCAGCAGGATCGAGAAGCGGCTGCCCTTGCCGATCTCGCTTTCGACGCCGATCGTGCCGCCGTGCGCCTCGACGAACTCCTTGGAGATGGCCAGCCCCAATCCGCTGCCCTGTACCTTGGTGCCCGGTACGCGGAAATAGCGTTCGAAAATGCTCTTGTGGTAACGCGGGTCGATGCCCCGTCCGAAATCCCGCACGTAGATTTCGACCGCCTTTTCGTGCTGTACGGCGCCCACGATGATGCGCGATTTTTCGGGCGAGTGGTGGATGGCGTTCGACAGCAGGTTGGTGACCACCCACGCGATCTTTTCGCTGTCGACGAACAGTTTCGAGATTTTTTCGGGGTATTCGACTTCGACGAAACAGCCGAAACGTTCGGCCAGCACTCGCGTCGCCGCCACCGCGTAGTCGATCAGTTCGATCGGTTTGGTGACCTTGGGCATCAGTTGCAGCTTGCCGGTCTCGATCTGCGTCATGTTGAGCAATTCGCCCGTGATCGAGAAGACGGTCGCTGCTGTCGCGGATACTCCCGACCAGCTGCTTCTGTTCGTCGTTGAGCTTGCCGAGCCGGTCGTCGCCGAGCAGTTGCAGGCTCATCATGATCGACGCGATCGGGGTTTTCATCTCGTGCGAAACCGTCGAGATGAAATTCGTTTTGGCGGAGTCGATCTCCTTGTACTTGGTGATGTTGTTCAGGATAATCAGGTTGCCGACGAACTGTTGTTCGCGTCCGCCGACAGGTGTGATGTAGAGCGGCGTGTTCTCCATTTGGAAGTAGCTCTCCTTGTTGTCGGCGTAGATTTTCAGTGGCTCTCCTCCGGTCGATCGCTTTTCTCCGTAAAGCTCGCGCATCAGACGGCGCAGCAGGTCGTTGGAGAGGGCGACCTCGGCGGCGTTGCGGCCGACGACCTCCGCTTGCAGATTCAGCACCGCGAGCGCTTCGCGGTTCATGAAGAGGATCTTGCGGTCGGGGCCGAGACCGATGATCGGCTCGTGGAGCGTATCGACGATCGCCTCGATGCGTTTCTTGGCTGTCATCAGGTCGTCGAGCGAACTGCGGCGGTATTCGTCGAGCTTGGCCGCCATGTCGTTGAACGATTCGGCTACGGCTTCGAATTCTCTGTTGCCGACGAACTCCAGCCGTTGCTGGTAGTTGTGGTTGGCGATTTCGCGAATACCCTTTTTCAATTCGTCGATGGGACGCAGTACCAGTCGCGGAAACCATACCAGAATGGCGCCGGCACTGACGACGCAGAGCGCCGCCACGACGATCAGCCACCACATCACGTAGTCGGCGCGTTCCTCGACGGCAGAACTTTTGGCGCGGATGGCCGCCATGTTGAGTTCCATGATGCGCAGCAGGTCCTGACGCACCGTTCGCAGTTCGGCCTCGGTGACAGGGTCGCTCAGCGCCGCGATATGGCGGCCGAGCTCCGATGTCATCTCCCGTTCGCTGATCTCGGTGATGTTTTTGTTGTTGGAGGGCGAGACTCTGCCGCAGGGCGTGCCGCGAAACGGAATCTTCGCCGATGTCGTTGAGCGAACGCAGCATGTCGGCGGCGTATTGCAACGAGTTGTAATTGTCGGCCAGAATGGTTCCCGTGGCGCGCGAAAGCTGCCGCACGTAGCTGACCGACTGGATGCCGAGCAGCACGATCATGGCGAAAAGAATGCCGATGCCCAATGTGAGCCTTCGTTGTATTTTCATGGTTATGACAATATATACAGGTCGATGTTCATGCGCGACAGTCTGCCGATGAGGCGGCGCATCCCGACGACGTTTTTCAACAGCGAAAATAGTGAAAATTCGGGTCGGCCGACGCAGACGATATTGATTTTTTGTTCGCGGCAGATCTCCACGATCGTCTCGACCGGACGGTTGGAGTGCACCTGCCGGATCTGACCGCCGAGTTCGGTGGCCAGATTGAGGTTGTTGATCAGGTAGCGCTGGTTGGCAAGCGGGATGCGGTCGGCGGTCTCGCGGTCGCTCTGGACGTAGAGTACGATGAACGAACTGTTGAGATGCGTGGCCAGACGCGCGGTTTTGCGGATCATGCGGCGGGCGCGTTTCTCGCTGCTGTCGATCACGGCCAACAGCTTGTCGTGCAGCAGGGCGGGTTTCTCCGTCACTTCGTTTTCCACCTTCTTCTCGACGCGCAGCGCCACCTCCTTCAAGGCGAGTTCGCGCAGTTGCAGGATGTTCTCCTGCCGGAAGAAGTTGCTCAGGGCGGTCGGCACCTTGTCGGGTTTGTAGATTTTACCCGCTTTGAGCCGTTCGATCAGTTCGTCGGCCGTCAGGTCGATGTTCACCACCTCGTCGGCCGTCGCCAGCACGCTGTCGGGCACCCGTTCGTGGACTTCGATGCCGGTGATCTCCTGCACTTGTTCGTTCACCCCTTCGATGTGTTGGATGTTGACGGCCGAGATGACGCTGATACCCGCGTCGAGGATCTGCATCACGTCCTGCCACCGTTTGGGATTTGCGCTGCCCTCGATGTTGGTGTGCGCCAGTTCGTCGACCACGACGATATCGGGGTGGAGGTTGATGATGGCCTGCATATCCATCTCTTCGAGCTCCTTGCCCTTGTAGAAGAGCTTGCGGCGCGGAATGAACGGAAGCCCTTCGGTGAGGGCTTCCGTTTCGGGACGGCCGTGCGTCTCGATGTAACCGATCTGGACGTCCACGCCTGCGTCGAGCAGTTGGTGCGCCTCCTGCAACATGCGGTAGGTCTTGCCCACGCCGGCACTCATGCCGATATAGACCTTGAACTTGCCGCGGTGCGACTCTTTGATCAGGTCGAGAAAGTGCTCGGCGCTCCGCCGGGTGTCCTGTGTATCCATAGTTATTACATTCTGAATGAAAATCCGCCTACAAAATTAACATCTTCCAAAGCGGGATTCCAAATCAGGTTGGTGAAAATTCCGATTTTCATGTTCGCGGCGCCTTTGATGTCCCAGGTTTTGCCGGCATTCAGGAAGACGTTCTGTACGTAGAAGTCGCGATCGCCGCAGTTGTAGGTCGTGGCGGCGTTCCAAGGCACCATGCCCACGCCGGCCTTCATGTCGACCGTCTTCACCGTGAAAGGATAGGCCACCTCGAAATAGGAGGCATAGGCGCGTTCTCCTTTGTCGTTCCGGTCGGCGGCGCCGAACAGAATCGTGTACCACGACAACGTGAAGGGCAGTTTTTCCGATACGACCCAGCTTGCGCCTACCTCGATGCGGTGGGGGGAATGGCTGTCGAATATGAAATAGCGGTCGTCGTCATGTCCGGTCCAGTAGAGGTCGGCCACCGAAAGCGTCACGGGCCCCAGCTGGTAGGCCAGCGTGAGATCCATCTCCTTATAGCCGCTGTCGCTGAAATCGATCGACCCCCATGCCGTTACCGAGAAGTTTCCGGCCGTCATGGTCAGCGTGGGCTGCAAGGCCGGGCCCGACTCCCTTGACGCCGCGCCAGTAATACGAGCTTACGAGATCGGAACCGCCGCTGAACGATACCCCTTTGTCTTGAGCGGCGACGTGATTCGTTCAAACATGGCTGCCGTAGCCAATACTCCGAGTAAAATACGTTTCATAAATTTAAAAAGATTTCTTCGTTGATTGTTGATGATTCGGGTTTGTTTTTCCGTCCGTGGCGCCACGGAACCCGTTTCGGGCCCGGGCGTACGCGACGGGAAATAGAGGGTTTGCGCAGTCTGACTTGCGAAAGCAGGATGACCGACAGGGGTCAGATCAGATCCGTAATCAGAAATACGACCAAAAATACGATCAGCACGATCAGCCAGCGTCTGGCCGGTTTATCCAGCTTTTCCATAAGTTCCGCTCACGCTATTCGTTCTGTGCGGTGTCCAACGCCACGTTCAGCTTCAGGACATTGACCTTATAGGTGCCGAAGAGTCCGAGCCACGGTTTGCAGACATTCTCTTCGACGATCTTCTTCACCTCGGCTTCCGACATGCCGCGGGCTGCGGCCACACGGCGGATCTGCACCTCGGCGCCGCGGATCGAAATGTCGGGATCGAGGCCCGAACCGCTCGCAGTCACCATCTCGGCGGGAACCTCCTCGCGCGAGAGGTAGGGGTGGGCGGCGAGGAACGCATCGATGCGCTCCTCCACCTGGGCCAGATATTCGGGATTGTTCGTGCCCTTGTTGCTGCCGCCCGAACCTCCGCCGTTGTAATCCACGTTCGACGGACGTCCCCAGAAATAGACGCTGTCCGTAAAGACCTGGCCTACGTTGGCAGCGCCGACCACCTTGCCGTTATAGGTCACCACGGGAGCCTCTCCGTCGTTGGGCGATGCCACCCATGCCACGAGGCGCAGTACCAATACATAACCGACGAACAGCACGACGCACATCGCCAGCGTTATCTTGATTGAAATCCAAAGATTTTTCATGATTCAAGCAATAAATTAAAAGAACACACTTACTAACATGTCGATCAGCTTGATGCCGATGAACGGAACGACGATGCCGCCCAGGCCGTAGATGAAGAGGTTGCGTCGCAACAGGGCCGAAGCTCCGATCGGTTTGTAAGCGACGCCGCGCAGGGCCAGCGGAATCAGCAGCGGGATGATGATCGCGTTGAAAATCACCGCCGAGAGGATGGCGCTTTCGGGCGAATGCAGGTGCATGATGTTCAGCGTCTGCAACGCCGGAATCGAGGTGATGAACAGCGCCGGAACGATGGCGAAGTATTTGGCCACGTCGTTGGCGATGGAGAAGGTCGTCAGCGTGCCGCGCGTCATCAGGAGCTGCTTGCCGATCTCGACGATCTCGATCAACTTCGTGGGGTCGTTGTCCAGGTCGACCATGTTGCCCGCCTCCTTGGCGGCCTGCGTACCGCTGTTCATCGCAACGCCCACGTCGGCCTGAGCCAGCGCCGGAGCGTCGTTCGTACCGTCGCCCATCATGGCCACCAGTTTGCCGGCGCGCTGTTCGCGCTTGATGTACTCCATCTTGTCCTCGGGCTTGGCCTCGGCGATGAAGTCGTCCACGCCTGCCTGCTCGGCGATGTATTTCGCCGTCAGCGGATTGTCGCCCGTCACCATCACGGTCTTCACGCCCATCTTGCGCAGACGCTCGAAACGTTCGCGGATACCCGTCTTGATGATGTCCTGCAATTCGATCACACCTTTGACTTTTTCGTTTTCCGAGACCACGAGCGGCGTACCGCCGTTCTCCGAGATCGTGCGCACGATCTTTTCCACCTCCGGCGAGAAGCCGTTGCCCGCTTTCCGGACGATCGCACGGATTGCCTCCGAAGCGCCCTTGCGGATGCGGGTGCCGTCGGGCATGTCTACGCCCGAACACTTGGTCTCGGCCGTGAACTTCACCATGTGTACGCCCACCAAATCGGTCTGGCTGAACCGGAAGCCCTGTTCGCGTCCCAGTTCGACGATGGATTTGCCTTCGGGGGTCTCATCGGCCGCGGAGGAGAGGACGCAGAGCCGGAGAAAATCCTTGGGGCTCACTCCATTGACAGGATAGAACTTGGTGGCTTTGCGATTGCCGATGGTGATCGTGCCGGTCTTGTCCAGCAGCAGCGTATCGATGTCGCCGGCGGTTTCGACGGCCTTGCCCGACTTGGTGATGACGTTGGCTTGCAGGGCGCGGTCCATACCGGCGATGCCGATAGCCGACAGCAGACCGCCGATCGTGGTCGGGATCAGGCAGACGAACAGCGAAATAAACGCTGCGACGGTGATGTTGGCGCCCACATAGTCGGCGAACGGCTTGAGCGTGGCGCAAACGATCACGAAAACGAGCGTGAAGCCCGCAAGCAGGATGGTCAGCGCGATCTCGTTCGGGGTTTTCTGACGCGAGGAACCTTCCACGAGGGCGATCATCTTGTCGAGGAAACTCTCGCCCGGCTGTACGGTCACCTTTACCAGAATACGGTCGGAGAGCACCTTCGTGCCGCCCGTGACCGAACTCTTGTCGCCGCCCGCCTCGCGGATCACCGGGGCCGATTCGCCCGTGATGGCGCTCGTCGATCGACGCCAGCCCCTCGACAATCTCGCCGTCGGCAGGAATGGTGTCGCCGGCAACGCATTCGAACACGTCGCCCTTACGCAGCGCCGAGCTGCTGACGATATGCGACTGTCCGTCCTTCTCGATACGTTTGGCGGGGGTCTCCTCACGGGTCTTGCGCAGCGAATCGGCCTGCGCCCTACCGCGCGCTTCGGCAATAGCCTCGGCGAAATTGGCGAAGAGCACCGTGGCCAGCAGCACCAGGAAGATCACGATATTGTAGCCCAGCGAACCCTGCGACGTGTTTCCTGTCACGGCGATCCAGACAATCAGCAGCAGCATGACGAACGTTACGGCCTCGACGGTGAACATGATCGGGTTCTTGATCATCACACGCGGATCGAGCTTGCGGAACGACTCAACGAAACTTGCGTTTACAAGCTGTTTGTTGAACAACGAATTATTTACTCGATTTTTCATTTTCAAATCCGGATTAGAAACTTAAATAATCGGCGATCGGACCCAGAGCCTGCGCCGGGAAGAACGAGAGGGCGGCCACGATGATGATGACGGCGAAGGTCATCAGCGAGAAGGTGAACGTGTCGGTCTTCAACGTGCCGGCGCTCTCGGGGACGTATTTCTTCGAGGCGAGCAGGCCGGCGATGGCCACTTGTCCCACGATCGGGAAATAGCGGCCCATGATCAGGGCGATGCCGGTCATGATATTCCAGAACGGCGTGTTGTCGCCGAGTCCCTCGAAGCCCGAGCCGTTGTTCGCGGCGGCCGAGGTGTACTCGTAGAGCATTTCGCTCAGTCCGTGGAACGAAGGGTTGTTCAGCCATCCGATTTCGGGGTTCGCGGCAGCCACGGCGGCGGAAATACCCGTACCGACGAGGATCAGGAAGGGGTGCATCAGTACGACCATCGTGGCGATCTTCATTTCGCGCGCTTCGACCTTGTGTCCGAGGAATTCGGGCGTGCGGCCCACCATCAGTCCGCTGATGAAGACGGCGATGATCAGGAAGGCGAAGTAGTTCATCCAGCCCACGCCGACACCGCCGAACCAGCAGTTGATCTGCATGTTGAGCATTTGCATCATGCCGCTCAGCGGGGTTTGCGAATCGTGCATCGAGTTCACCGAGCCGTTCGACGTGACGGTCGTCACCATGCCCCACATGGCCGATGCGGCCGAACCGATGCGGATCTCCTTGCCCTCCATCGAGCCGAGATCCTGCGCAATGCCCATTTCGTCGATATTGGGGTTGCCGCCCATCTCCTGCGGAACGGAGACGAAAATACCTGCCGTAAAGGCGAAGAGCATCACGCCGAAGATCCAGGCGGCCAGCTTGCGGCGACGGACGTAGAAGCCGAAAGCCCAAGCCATCGCCATCGGGATGATCAGAATCGACCAGCACTCCAACATATTCGTGAAGGCGTTGGGATTTTCGAGCGGATGCGAAGAGTTGACGCCGAAATAACCGCCGCCGTTGGTACCCAGCTGTTTGATCGGCACGATAGCGGCCGTGGGGCCCTGCGAGATGACCTGCTCCTGGCCTTCGAGCGTCGTGATGGTCTGTTTACCGTCAAACGACATCGGGGTGCCGTTGATCACCAGCAGGATACCGACCAGAAGCGACAGGGGCATCAGGATACGGGTCGTGCTCTTGACCAGATAGACCCAGAAGTTGCCGATGGCCTTCGTGTTCTTCGCTGCCAGCGCCTTCATGATGCCGGCCATGGCGGCCATGCCGCACGCTGCGGTGATGAACTGGAAGAGCATGATGACGAACAACTGCGTAAAATAGGTGAGACCCGTCTCGCCGCTGTAATGCTGCAAATTGCAGTTGACCATGAACGAGATGCAGGTGTTGAACGCCAAGTCGGGGGTCTGGTTGGCGTTGCCGTCGGGGTTGAGCGGCAGCCAGCTCTGGCAGCAGAGCAGCACCATACCCCAGAAGAACCAGAAGAGGTTGACCATCAGCAGAGCTTTGAGGAACTTCTTCCAGTCCATATCCTCGTCGGGATCGATGCTGCATACCTTGTAAATGCCCCTTTCGAGCGGAGCCATGAAGTCGAGCCACGTGCGCTCGCCTCGGTAGACTTTGGCAATGTAGCGGCCCAGCGGATAACAGAGCACCACCAGAGCCACCCATTGCAGAATTACGCCTAAAATTTCCGTATTCATTTATTTATCGTTTTACGGGTCAGACAATCAGAATTTTTCGGGTTTAACGAGCACATACATCAAGTAGATGAATCCGATGATACTCAGAATAAGCAATCCTGTAAACATTTTCCATTAAATTTTTTCGAACCAATCCACACATTTGAAATAAAACCAATAGCACAACGCCCCTAAGGCGCAGAGCAGGATGAAAAGTACGATTGCATTCATCGCTTCAGCTTTTTGAGTTAGACAACTTTTTCACGAAACCGCACATCATGCGATCGAACAGGCATCCGATGCCGCAAAAAACAGAATCATTAGTATCACCTGCATTTCGCATCCTCCGTTTGGTTCGTGCCGACTTCTATACGAAGGCGGTGCCAAAAAAGCGCATTTTTATTCAATCCGCTTTGGAATAGGCGTTTACGCTCTTTCGCGATGCGCCGAAAAAGAAGGGCGTCCTATCAAAATGATAAGACGCCCTTCTCGGAATGAAACGGTGAGTGTCTACTTGACGCCGTAACTTTCCAACTTGCGGTAGAGTGTCGCGATGCCGATGCCCAGCAGGCGGGCGGCTTCGGTTTTGTTGCCCTTGGCGTATTCGAGGACTTTCAGAATATGATGCCGTTCGAGCGCGTCGAGTGCCAGCGAATCGGGAGGTGCGCCGGCGCCGGCGCGGAATTCGGGCGACAGCGTATCGGCGGAGAGCCGTTCGCCGTCGGCCATAATCAGGCTCCGTTCGACGACGTTGCGCAGTTCGCGCACGTTGCCGTGCCATGTATGGCGTTCCAGCGCGGCGATGTATGCGTCGTCGATGGTTTCGATGCGTTTTCCCATCTTGGCGGCGAACTGCCCGACGAAGTAGCGGGCGTATTCCGCGACGTCTTCGCGCCGCTGGCTCAGGGCGGGCAGCTGGATGCGGAAGACCGAGAGCCGGAAATAGAGGTCTTCGCGGAAGTTTCCGGCGGCGATCTCCTTTTCGAGGTCGCGGTTCGTGGCGGCGATGATCCGCACGTCGACTTTCGTCGGGCGGGTCTCGCCGATCTTGATGAATTCGCCGCTTTCGAGCACGCGCAGCAGCTTGGCCTGCAATTCGACGGGCATTTCTCCGATTTCGTCGAGAAACAGCGTTCCCTTGTCGGCCTCTTCGAACAGCCCCTTTTTGTCCTTCGTCGCACCCGTGAAACTGCCGGCGCGGTGGCCGAAGAGTTCGCTTTCGAGCAGCTCTTTGGAGAAGGCCGAGCAGTTGACCGCCACGAATGCCTCTCTGGCGCGCGGCCCGGCGGTGGATCGCCTGCGCGAAGACCTCCTTGCCCGTTCCGGTCTCGCCGGTGAGCAGTACCGACGTGTCCGTCGCAGCGACTTTGCGCGCGAGGTTCACGGCCTGTCGGAGCGCCTCCGACGAACCGATGATGCGGTCGAACGAATGTTCGTCGGAGAGTTTCGCCTCGAAACGCGCCAGTCGGCGCTGCATCCGCGCCTTCTCCGTCGCACGGCTCAGCAGCGGCAGGATCTTGTTGTTGTCGTCGCCTTTGGTGATGTAGTCGAATGCGCCGTTCTTGATCGCCTGCACGCCGTCCGGAATGTTGCCGTAGGCGGTCAGCAGGATCACTTCGGCATCGGGCGCGATCGCCTTGATCCGGCCGACCAGGTCGACTCCGTTGCCGTCCGGGAGTTTGACGTCGCACAGCACGACGTCAGGTTCGTATTGGCTGAGCAGCCGGAGGCCCGTGGTACAGTCCGGAGCCTGCTCCACGTCGTATCCTTCCAGTCCGATGATGCGCGCCAGCAGCGCACGCAGTTGGGGTTCGTCGTCGATAATCAGAATTTTCGCCATTGCGGTTAGCGTTCTTTGCGGCAAAGGTACGACAAAATTCGAAATTGTCGACATGCTCCTGCGGCGGCCGTCGCGGAATCCTGCCGTCCGGTTGTGGGGTGTGTCTCCGGTCGGAATTGCGATGCGTTCCTGCCGGTCAGGCCGCCCCGTCGCATATCCGTCCGCCCGATCCGGACGGCGTAACGGAGGGCAAGAGTGAAATTATTCCGGAAAAAAATTTAACAAAATTGTTGAATGTTTCGAAACTCTTTGTATATTTGCACTGACAAAATTATTAAATCAAAATGTTAAACAAAGGTAGAATGGGAGAGAAACCGATGCGGAACAAGGAGCAGGCGATTCTCGAAGCGGCCGAACGCGAATTCATCGCCAAAGGGATTCGCGGGGGCGCGGACGACCTCGATCGCCGAAGCAGCCGGTGTGACGCACGCCATGCTGCACTACTATTTCCGGACGAAGGAACAACTGTTCGAACGTATCCTCGACGAGAAGATGCGGTTGATGGGCGAATCGGTGCTGGCAGCCTTCGGGCAGCCGGGATTGCCGCTGGCGGAGCGGCTGCGCGACGGAATCGAGCGGCATTTCGATTTCATCATGGCCAATCCCGACATGCCGCGCTTCATCGTCAACGAAGTCTTTTCGCGGCCGGAACGTTATGAAACGATGCAGGCGCGCATCCGTGAGATCGCAGGCGTCCTGATGTGCGATATCCAGCGGGAGCTCGACGCCTCGGCCGACCGCGGCGAAACGGAAAGGATCGACGTGCGGATGCTGTTGCTCGACATCATCTCGCTCAACGTCTTTCCGTTCATCGCCTATCCTGTCATCGAACCGATTCTGGGGGACCTCACGGCCGACCGCGAACGGTTTTTCGCACGGCGCAGGGCGGAAAACACGGAGGTGATCCTGCGGCGGCTTAAAAAATGCGACTCATGAAACGGATCGTTTTACTGTGCGGGTGTCTGCTGGTCTGGGGTTCGGCCGGCGCCCAACTGACGCTCGACTCGTGCCGTCTGCTGGCGCGGAACCATTACCCCGAAATCCGGCGCTACGACCTGGTGCGGCAGACGGAGGAGTACACGCTTTCGAATGCACGGCGGGAGTGGTTGCCGCAGCTGTCGCTTTCGGCGCAGGCCACGTGGCAGACCGCCGTGCCCGCGTTCCCCGATGCGCTGACCGGTATGCTTACCCAGTACGGCGTAGGGATGCCGGGGATGAATAAGGACCAATATAAAGTGCAGTTGGAAGTGACCCAGACGATTTGGGACGGCGGAAAGTCGGCCGCCGACAAACGCATCGCCGAAGCCGAAGCCGCCGAACAACGGCAGGCGACGGATGTCGATCTCTATGCGTTGGAGGGGCGGGTGGACGACCTCTATTTCGGCATTCTGCTGCTCGACGAACGGGTCGCGCAGACGAAACTGACGCTCGGACTGCTGCGGAGCAACCTCGACAAGGTGCGTTCGCTGCAACGCAACGGTGCGGCGATGCAGAGCGATGCCGATGCCGTCGAAGCCGAACTGCTGACCGTCGAGCAGCAGCTCGCGCAGGTCGAAGCCTCGCGTGAGAGCTACCGCCGGATGCTGGAACTTTTCATCGGAGAGGAGCTGGCCGGTCGGGCGCTCGTGCGGCCGGACGTCGCGGAGCCCGCTTCGTTCGAGACCGCACGTCCCGAACTGGCGCTGTTCGACGCCACGGCCGACAAGCTCACGGCGCAGGAACGGCTGGTCAAAGCGGCGACCCGCCCGCGTTTCGGACTCTTCGCGCAGGGATACTACGGGTATCCGGGCATGGACTACTTCGAGAGCATGATGTCGAACGACTGGTCGTGGAATGCGCTCGTCGGATTCCGGATGTCGTGGAATTTCGGGGCGTTCTACACGAAGAAGAATTCGCTGGGCAAACTCCGCACGGCACAGCGGCAGCTCGATGTGCAGCGCGACGTCTTCCTCTTCAACACACGGTTGCAGACCGTCGAGGAGAGCGGCGACATCGCCCGCCTGCGCCGCGCGCTGGCCGACGACGTCCGCATCGTGCAGCTGCGCCGTGCGGTGCGCGAAGCCGCAGAATCGAAGCTCCGCAACGGGGTGATCGATACCAACGACCTGCTGCGCAAGATCACCGAGGAGGCGACGGCCGCCACGGCACGGTCGGCGCGGGAGATCGAGTTGGTGAAGACGATCTATGAATTGAAACATACGATAAACCGATAAGACCATGAAACGATTCATTATTTACGGTGCGATCCCGCTGTTGGCAGCCTCCTGCGGGGGCGACGGGGATTTCGATGCCACGGGGACGTTCGAAGCCACGGAGATCGTCGTGTCGGCCGAAGCTGCCGGGCGTATCCTCCGCTTCGACGCCGAAGAGGGTGACGTGCTCCGAGCCGGCAGGCAGGTCGGTGCCATCGACACCGTACAGCTCTATTTGCAGAAATTGCAGCTGGAACGTCAGCGCGCTTCGGTGCGGAGCGGCCGTCCCGACATCGGGAAACAGGCCGCGTCGCTGCGCGAGCAGATCGCCAAACAGCAGACCGAACGCCGTCGCGTGGAGAACCTGTTGAAGGACGGTGCGGCCACGACCAAACAGCTCGACGACATCGACGCGCAGTTGAAGGTGCTCGGCGGGCAGTTGGACGCGCTGTTGTCGACGCTGGAAAACAATGCCGTGTCGATCGACGAGAATTCGTCGGCCATCGAGTTGCAGATCGCGCAGGTCGAAGACCGGCTCGCCAAGTGCCGCATCGCGTCTCCCGTGACGGGAACGGTGCTGGCCAAATATGCCGAGGCGGGCGAACTGGCCTCCGTCGGTCGGCCGTTGATGAAGGTCGCCGACCTCGACCGCATCTACTTGCGGGCCTATTTCACGTCGGATCAGTTGGCCGACCTGCGTCTGGGCCAGGAGGTGACGGTGACGGCCGATTTCGGCGGGGAGCGGCAGCTTGACTATCCGGGACGCATCGTGTGGATCGCCTCCGAGAGCGAATTCACTCCCAAAACCGTTCAGACCCGCAATTCGCGGGCCGGACTGGTCTATGCGGCCAAGATCGCCGTCGAGAACGACGGCCGGTTGAAGATCGGCCTTTACGGAGAGGTGAAACTCTAAGTGCGACGACGATGCGGAATGCCATAGAGATTCACGCCCTGACCAAACGTTACGGTATCCTCACGGCGCTCGACGAGGTGTCGTTCGAGGTCGGGCGGGGCGAGCTGTTCGGCCTGATCGGTCCCGACGGAGCCGGCAAGACGACGCTTTTCCGGCTACTTGCGACGCTCGTCGCACCCGACGGCGGCACAGCCTCGGTCGACGGGCTGGATATCGTGGCCGACTACAAGCGCATCCGTGAGCGGGTAGGCTACATGCCCGGACGGTTTTCGCTCTATCCCGACTTGTCGGTGGGGGAGAACCTCGCTTTCTTCGCGGCGCTGTTCGGGGTGGAGATCGCGGAGAACTACGATCTGATCGCGCCGATCTATCGCCAGATCGAACCGTTCCGCGCACGCCGTGCGGGAAAGCTTTCCGGCGGTATGAAGCAGAAGCTCGCACTCTGCTGCGCGCTGATCCACCGGCCCGCGGTGCTCCTTCTCGACGAGCCGACGACGGGGGTCGATGCCGTGTCGCGCAGCGAATTCTGGGACATGCTCTCCGAGCTGAAGTCGAAAGGCATCTCGATGCTCGTCTCGACGCCCTACATGGACGAAGCGGTGCGCTGCGACCGCGTGGCGCTGTGCGATGGCGGGAAGATCCTGGCCGTCGACACGCCGCAGGGTGTCGTCGGGCGGTTCGACGAGCCGCTCTACGCGCTTGCGGGCGACGATATGTACGGCCTGCTGCTCGAAGCGCGCCGCCATGCCGACGTGAAGGAGTGTTACCCCTTCGGCCAGACGCACCACCTGATCGCGGGCGAGGGGTTCGACGCCGGACGCTTCGTCCGCGAGACCACCGCGCGGGGATTCCGCCGTGTGACGCTCCGACCGGTCGGGGCGGGAATCGAGGATGTGTTCATAAAACTGATGCGCCATGCGTGAACCGATCATATCCGTCAGGGAACTGAGCAAGCGGTTCGGCGATTTTACCGCCGTAGACCGCATTTCGTTCGATGTGGCGCGGGGCGAAATCTTCGGCTTCCTCGGAGCAAACGGTGCGGGAAAGACCACCGCCATGCGGATGCTTTGCGGATTGAGCTATCCCACGTCGGGAAGCGGTACGGTCGCCGGTTACGACGTGATGCGCGAAGGGAGAGCGGATCAAACGCCGCATCGGCTACATGAGCCAGCGCTCTTCTCGCTCTACGACGACCTCACGGTGCGGGAAAATATCCGGCTTTTTGCCGGAATCTACGGTCTTCGGCGGATGCAGACGCTGCGCCGCACCGTCGAGCTGCTGCATCGCCTCGATTTCCGCTCGGAGGCCGATACGCCGGTAGGTTCCCTGCCGCTGGGCTGGAAGCAGAAGCTCGCCTTCTCGGTGGCGACGCTCCACCGTCCCGAAATAGTCTTCCTCGACGAACCGACGGGCGGTGTCGATCCGCTGACGCGCCGTCAATTCTGGGAGATGATCTACGAGGCTGCAGACGCGGGTACGACGATATTCGTTACGACCCACTATATGGATGAGGCGGAGTACTGTACGCGTGTGTCGATCATGGTCGATGGCCGGATCCGTGCACTGGGGGCTCCTGCCGAACTGAAAAAACAATTCGCCGCCGGGTCGATGGACGAGGTGTTCCGCACGCTGGCCCGCACGGCCAAACGCTCGGAATAAGATGAAAGGATTCTTCTCGTTCGTCCGAAAGGAGACGTTGCACATCCTGCGCGACCGGCGCACGATGCTCATCGTGCTGCTGATGCCCGTGGTGCAGTTGCTGCTGTTCGGCTTCGCCATTTCGGTCGAGGTCAACAACATCGACTTCGCCGTCGTCGCGTCCCATCCGACCGAAGCGGTGCGCCGGCAGGTGGAGCGCATCGCGGCCAATCCCTATTTCACTTTCGGAGGGTACATCCGCCAGGACGAGGCGGACGAAGTACTGCGCACGGGAGAAGTCGGGGCCGTGGTCGTCTTCGCCGCCGACTACGACCGGCGGACGGCCGGTTCCGGCGAGCCGGACGGTGCGGCGATCCAGTTGATTTTCGATGCCTCGAATCCCAACGACGCCTCCTCCGGCGCAGGGTACCTGCGAAGCGTCCTGCTGGCGGAGGGGACGGGCGGCGCGCCGACGCCCGAACTGCATCTGCTTTACAATCCGCAGATGAAGAGCTCCTACAACTTCGTGCCGGGACTCATGGGATTGATATTCATGTTGATCTGCGCCATGATGACCTCCGTGTCGATCGTCCGAGAGAAGGAGACCGGAACCATGGAGGTGCTGCTCGTGTCGCCTGTGCGGCCGCTGAAGGTCGTGCTGGCCAAGATGATCCCCTACTTCGCGCTCTCGTGCTTCAACCTCGCATCGATCCTGCTGCTGGCGCGGTTCGTGCTGGGCGTGCCGATGTCGGGCAGCGTCGTGGGACTGGTGGGGCTGTCGCTGCTCTATCTCGTCCTGGCGCTCGCGCTGGGGCTCTTCATCTCGACGATGGCCGACAGCCAGGTGACGGCGATGCTCATTTCGGGCATGTTGCTGATCCTGCCGCTCATCATGCTCTCGGGGATGGTCTTCCCGATCGAGAACATGCCCGGCGTTTTGCAGGGAATCTCCTGTATCGTTCCCGCCCGCTGGTATATCGAGGCCGTGCGCAAACTGATGGTCGAGGGGTTGCCCTTCGCTGCCGTGCTGAAAGAGTTTGCCGTCCTGGCCGTCATGACCGGTGCGCTGATCGGCGTGGCGCTCGGAAAGTTCAACGATAAACTCGAATAACGATGCGAACACTACTCGTTTTACTCGACAAGGAGTTCCGGCAGTTCTTCCGCAATCCGCTCCTGCCGAAAATGGCGGTCGCCTTTCCGATGATGGTGATGCTCGTCATTCCGTGGATCACGACGATGGATGTCCGTCATGTCGGCGTCTCGGTGGTCGACAACGACCGCTCGACCGCTTCGCGGCGGCTCGTCGGGAAGATCGGAGCCTCGGACTATTTCCGGCTCTACGGTGTCACGGAACATTACGGCGCTTCGCTGGCAGCGCTGGGCGGGGCGATGTCGATGTGATCGTCGAGATTCCCGACGATTTCGAACGTTCGATCGCGGAACGGTCGCCCCGCAGAGTGAGCATCACGGCCAACGGCGTGAATGCGTTGAAGGGGAGTCTCGGTTCGCAGTATATGGTGCAGACCGTCATGGGAACCCTCGCCGAACTGCTCGCAGAAGAGGGTGTCGCACCGTCGCCCGACCTGATTACGGTGCAGAACCGCTACAATCCGACGCTCGACTACCGTGCCTACATGATCCCTGCGCTGATGATCATGCTGCTTATCATGCTGTGCGGCTTCCTGCCTGCACTCAATCTGGTGGGAGAGAAGGAGCGCGGGACGATCGAGCAGATCAACGTCACGCCCGTCAGCCGGCTGACCTTCACGCTGGCCAAACTGATTCCCTATTGGATCATCGGTCTGGCCGTGCTGACGGTCGCCATGTCGCTGGCATGGCTCGTCTACGGACTGACGCCCGTCGGCGCGGTCGGTGCGGTCTATCTGGCCGCGGGGCTCTTCGTCCTCACCATGTCGGGGCTCGGCGTGGCGATCGCCAACCGTTCGGAAACCATGCAGCAGACGATGTTCGTGATGTTTTTCTTCGTGATGATCTTCGTGCTGATGAGCGGACTGATTACCCCGATCGCGTCGATGCCCGGCTGGGCGCAGGCGATCACGCGGCTTCTCCCGCCCCGTTATTTCATCGGGATCATGCGTGCGGTCTATCTCAAAGGTACGGCGCTCGGGGAACTGTGGGGCGATTATGCGGCGCTGGCCGGTTTCGCCCTTGTCTTTGGTATGTCGGCTATACTGACTTGCAGGAAACGGACGTAGGACCGCAGAGCGCTTGAAACGGGTATTTCGGTAGGAAAAAACGAATTTGTCCGACAAGATGCATGTATTCGAAAAATAATCCGTATCTTTACGAAAAATGCTCCGGTAACCGATCACGAACGATGTGCTGTTCGGAGGGGCCATTGCGGATATTCTGGCCAAAATCTCTGCATGATGTGCGAAACGGAGATTTTGGCTTTTTATTGCTACCCGAATACCTCGGGGTTTGGACGACCTCGAACTGACTGCTTAAATCGAAATAAACATGGAAGAAAAACGAATTTACGAAACACCGGAACTGTCGCTTTGCGACACGGCCATAGAGCGAGGATTCGCGGCATCGATGGATACCTCGACCGAGGAGATCACCCCCGGAGAAGAGGTGGATTGGTAATTTAAAAAACACAGCTATGAGAAAAATCTTATATTTACTCCCCGTCGCTGCATTTTTCGTCTCCTGCGTCGCCGACAGTATACAAGAGGAACTTTCGACCTCGCAGGGGCAGCACGGCGTTTGTCTGTTCGACGCTTCCATTTCGGAACGGGAGGGACACGCGTCGTCGGTCAGAGTGGGGTACCGACGGCATTCTCGCCGAATGGGAATCCTCCGACCGGATCGGCGTCTTCGCCGGCGACGAAACGCAGGCGGCCGTTTTCACCGTCAAGGAACTTGACGGTACGAACGCCGTATTCGAAGGCGAGACGATTGCGGACGCAGCCTCCTATCTCGCTTTCTATCCTTACAGCGAGTTGTTGGGACGCGAGGAACGTCCCTCGGGGAAGATGAATTTCCTGCAACGTTATAGTTCGCCCGGATACGGCGAGAACCGGATCGGCATCCAGCCGGATTTCTTCCCTATGCTCGCATACTCTCCGACGGGCGCGCACAGTCTCTCATTCAGACAGATGTGTGCCTACATCCGGGTACGGGTACGCGCCTCCGCAACCCTTGCGGGAGATACCTATCTCAAATCGGTCATTCTGCAAGGCAACGACGGCGAGGTGCTCGCCGGCGAAGGCATCGGGTTGCGGTCGCCGCGGCGGACGATGCGTCGCTGAATATCCGTACCGGCGACCCTGTTCTGAGCGTCGATGCTTCGAACAGACCTATTCGGCCGTGGCGCTCGATCTGACCGACCCCGACCAGCCGGAGGGCGAGACGAACGGCAGTCTGCTCTCGCAGAGCGAATTCACGGAGTTCTACATCGCCCTGCCTCCGCAGAATTTCGCGAAGGGTGCAAACTGACCTTCATAGATACTCGCAACCGGTACATGGGCACCCTGACTCGAAACCCTTCAACGCGGCGCGGGCGCAGTTCGTAACCTTCCGCGCCGGCGGCGGGGAGAAGGTGTTCGAATACATCGCCGACAACGCCCTGATCTGGCAGGACACACCGAGGCTGCTCCTGCATGCGAACCGTCAGGCCGAATCCCCGAGCGGGTACGATCGACGGGCGGCAGCGATGCCAATCTCGCCAATTGCTATGTGATCACTCCGTCGATGCTGGCGGCGCATCCCGACGGACTCTTCTGCTTTCCGGCCAAATCGCCCGTCCAGTCGGGAACGGTCTATTGGGACGACCTGCTGCTCGACACGAACGACTACATGGTCTTTACCGTCGACAAGACGATGGCCCGGACGGGAGGTAACGCGGTCATCGGCTATCTCGATCCGGCGACGGGTCTCGTGAAATGGAGCTGGCATATCTGGGTGGTGACCGACGAACTCTTCGCCAAGGATCAGGACTACGAACGGCAGGAGGGAGAGCAGACGCTTATCTACCGCATGATGGACCGGAATCTGGGTGCGAACGATCCGACGGGTTCCGGCGACAAGTCCCGTTCGTGTCTCTACCAGTGGGGGCGCAAGGACCCCTTCTCGAACGCTACGACCGTGTACGGCCCCGAGGGCAATACGCTGGACATGCACTCGTGGCCCAGTTGCGAGGGGTATACCATCGATCCGGTATGGAATGCCCAGATCGGCCGCAAGTCGGGGGATTATCTCTACAACGGCACCGTGGAGTTCACGCTCTCGCATCCGGCGACCTACATCTCCTATGCCGATGAGAAGGATATATCGAACCCCAATCAGACATGGCTGCGCAGCGATGTTCCGGGGCATCAGAACGACCGTCTCTGGGGCACCTATTTCGAGAAGGAGGCCGTGGGCGCCGCGACCGTTCTGCTCTCGAAAAGCGCCTTCGATCCCTGTCCGGCTGGGTACCGCATCCCCTGATCGCACCTTTGAAGTTCACGGGAAACGATGTCGAATCGTATACGACAGAGGGCGTGTGGCTCTACGTCGATTCGCAGCGTTCGGTGAAAGCTTGGTATCCCTATGCGGGATCGCGTTTCTCGAAAATGGACGCTTCGGGTAAACAGATCGGTATTCTGGGATATACGGAGGGGGCTTCGGGGCTTTACCAATTCAGTTATGCGGCATCGATTTGGAGCGCCACGCTGGAATTCGTGCAGGAGATCTCCGTCGGCACCTCCTGCAATTCGGACGATTTGACGGTTACCGGGTACAGTAGCACAGGCTATCGGCGGAGTTCGTCTATGAAGGACCCTATGCCCGGAGTTTCGCCCTCGCTGTCCGCTGCGTCAGAGAGGATGCGAACGGAATTGTACGGTAGCCGGACGAAGCAAGCATGGTATCTGCGGGAGACGAAAACAATGGAAATACCGTTCGAAAAGTCTGATCCGACGGCCTCGCGGTTGCCTCCTTTTGCGAAGGTTCGTAATTTTATTGGAGTATGACCTCTCCGCCGACTTTTGAATGTGTACGGCGTGGTGAAATCCCCTCGGTGAACGCTTTGTTGTAAACGGCTTTCGGCACGTCGGATTTCGAGGCTGTCGAGTTGCTCTTGTTTCCATTCGGGGCAGGAGCATTCGAGATCATGCAGGTAGCTGACCGTAATTTCGTCGAAACGGATATTGGTCGAGCGGAATTGTTGCGGGATTGAAAACGAGACTTAGTGTTTCGACGCCGAGCCGATTTTTTCCCACCGATTCCGACAGTGCAATCGTGCGGCGGAAATATTCGGCTATCGTGCAATAGACCCTCCGTCCGTCGGTTTCCAGCACATTGTCCAGCGTTACGGGGACCTCCAACGCTTCGAGCCGTTTGATGCGCTTGTCGTATTTCTCGATTTGCTCGTAAATCCGCAGCTGAACGGCGGGATTCTGCGTTTTAAGCGTTTGGGTGTCGAAATCCCAATCGTCGGCGGGGATATTGATTCCCGTGCTTACATAGCGGCTGCGGCGATTGACGGTAAAACGCAGGTAGATGTTCGTGGTGCAATTTTGATTGATGCGGTCTTTTCTGCAAATGGCATTGATGCTGACACTCATAATGTTGCGGCATTATGCAGACAAGCGCGAACGGTGTTTTACCGCCGTAAAACATGGTTAAACAAAAGGCAAAACATTCTTCGGAAAACGGCGCGAAAAAGGCATTCTGGAGAGTTTTATTTCGCACCCGCAAAAAGAAAAACGAGCGATAATTCATTGATTATCACTCGTTTATTATGAGCGGAAAACGGGACTCGGACCCGCGACCTCAACCTTGGCAAGGTTGCGCTCTACCAACTGAGCTATTTCCGCAAAATGTGCGATCTTCTTTCGGAGATTGCGTTTGCAAAGATAGACAAAAAAACGGATTTCCAAATTCGGAGCGACAGAAGATCCGATTTTTCGTCATACTTGGCTGTACTTCGGACGTGGTGTGCTGGTAAAATGCAGACAGAGGTTTATTTTTTGCTTGCGACTTATTCGCATCTTTGACTTCGTCGAAGATACTCTCGTTCGGCAATGTTCAAATAAATTTGACATTGCACTCGCTTATTCGCATCTTTGGCTGCACCGGAGATGCTCCTGCTCGGCAAAACACAAACTGCGTTTGCTTTTGCTCGCGCTTATCCGTATCTTTGCCGGAGCATGAATCGCATGATCGACATATTCTCCGTGCTGGGGCATCGGCTGGCGGCGTTCGGAAAGACGCCGGATACGGTGGAGGTCGTTCGCCGTGCCGCAGTCGAAAATCCGTGGTTTCTGCCGCAGGAGATCATCCGGGCCGTGAAGGCTATTCGCTGCGAGATGCTCGAACGGCAACGGCTCGAAGCGTGGGCGGGCGCATATCCTCCGGTGCGGACGCCGAAGCGGGTATTGGTGGTTATGGCCGGCAATATTCCGCTGGTCGTTTTTTCGATCTGTTGTGCGTGCTCGCGAGCGGGCATGCGTGCAGGGTCAAACCTTCGAGTAAAGATACCGTTCTGATCGGTTATGTCGTTGATTTGCTGAGAACGATCGATCCGGCTATTCCTCTTCGGATGGCAGAGCAGGGTGAGCGACTGGATGCAGTCATCGCAACCGGAAGCGACAACGCGAACCGCTATTTTCGGATGCTGTTCGGCGGCATTCCGTCGTTGTTGCGCGGAAGCCGGCAGTCGGTCGCGGTCTTGTCGGGCAGGGAGACGGCGGCGGAGCTGAGCGGCCTGGAAGAGGATATTTTCGCCTATTCGGGGCTGGGATGCCGCAACGTGTCGTTGCTGTTTCTGCCGCGCGGGTATATGCCGGAGTTGCGTTGCACGGCGCTCAATGAAAAATATCGCCGCAATTATCTTCGGGAACGCGCCCTTCTGCGGATGTGCCGAATGCCGTTCGTCGACCTGGACGGGGCGGTATTGTGCGAAGATCGGTCGTTTCCGGCGGCGCTCAGCCGCATCCACTATACGTTTTACGACTCGCTTGCCGATGTGGAAGCGTGGTTGGCGGCCCATGACGATCGGTTGCAATGCGTCGTTTCGCAGTGTGTGCGGCACTCCCGCCGCGTCGCTTTCGGGCGGGCGCAGCATCCCGGTTTGACCGATTATGCCGACGACGTGGATACGATGCGGTTTCTCGGTACGATCTGATCCGGAAAAACATCGTGAGAGGGCGATTCCGGATTATTTCTAATCTTCGGCTACGCCTTAGATGCTTTCGCTCGGCAAATCGCAAACGAGTTTGCATTTGCCCTCACTTATGCGTATCTTTGGCTGCGCCGAAGATACTTCGTCTCGGCATAATCAAGCTGGCGCTTGTTTCTGCGCTCGACTTTTCGTATCTTTGGCTTTGCCGTAGATACTCCCGCTCGGCAATGTTCAAATAAATTTGACATTGCCCTCGCTTATTCGTATCTTTGCTATGGGATAAATCTTCGCCGAGGGCGGTTCGGTTCGAGGCGGGCGAAATTCTTCCCGATCTTAAAGATTCAGAGAATATGTCGATGGTATTCAAATTCCGTATGTTGAGCGACGAAAACGATAATTTCGTCCGCGATCTCGAAGTGCCCTACGATATGACGTTGCGCGGTTTTCACGAATTCCTCGTGCGGATTCTCGGTTATGAAGCGTGCATGACTTCGTTCTTTACGGCCGACGGGCAATGGGAGCGATTGCAGGAATATACGTTGCTCGACATGGGAGACCCCGAAAGCATTCCGATGGAGAACGTGTCGCTCGGTCAACTGCTTCACCACAACAGGGAACGATTGATCTATCTCTTCGATCAGTTGAACAACAGGGCCCTTTACCTCGAATTGACCGAAGCGAAGAAGCCCGAGCCGACGATGGAGTATCCGCGCGTGGCATTCGAACATGCTCCGGCTCCCGACCAGTACGATCCTGCGGCGAACGAGGACGACGGCTCGATCTTCGAGCAGATGATGGACGATTTCGGCGAATTCGAGGGCGACGACAGTTTGGACGATGAGTAGGTCGCAACTGATCGTGATCGTCGGCCCTACCGGAGCGGGAAAACGGATCTGAGCGTCCGTATCGCCAGCCACTACGGCGCACCGATTCTTTCGACCGATTCCCGGCAGATTTACCGGGGAGTTGCCGATCGGTACCGCACAACCTTCCTTCGAACAACTTCATGCCGTTGAGCATCATTTCATTGCGTCGCATAACATTACGCAGGAGTTCAATTGCGGCGCATTCGAATCGGCGGCATTGCAACTGCTCGAAACCCTCTTCCGGAGAGGTCGGCGGGTCGTCGCCGTCGGCGGGTCGGGACTCTACGTGCGGGCGTTGTGCGAAGGGATGGACGATCTGCCGCAGGCGGACGGGGTGCTTCGCAGGGAGTTGATGCGGCAGCTCGAAACCGAAGGGGTGGAGGCGCTGGCCGAACGGTTGAAAAGGCTCGATCCGGTCTATTACGGGGAGGTCGACTTGCGGAATCCCGCACGTGTGCTGCGAGCCGTAGAGGTCTGTCTGCAAACCGGCAGACCCTTTTCGTCGCAGCGTACCGGACTGCGCAAGCAACGCCCGTTCGACATCGTGAAGATCGGCGTGACGCTTCCGCGCGAGGAGCTGTACGCCCGCATCGACCGGCGGGTCGACGCCATGTTGGAGGCGGGGTTGGAGGAGGAGGCGCGGCGGATGTTGCCCTACCGCAGCCTCAATGCACTGCAAACGGTAGGGTATAGGGAGTTCTTCGATTATTTCGACGGAACGGTTACGCGCGACGAAGCCATAACGCTCATCAAACGCAATTCACGTCGGTATGCCAAGCGGCAGCTCACATGGTTTCGCCGCGATGCGGAGATTCGGTGGTTCTCACCGTTCGATACGGAAGGCGTCATCGCCTGGATCGACACCCAGAGCGGCGCGGGGAGTACTAATTCGATGGTTTTGCCTGCGACATAGGCGGGCGACGCATACCAGTAGCCGTGGCGTCCCGCCCGCTCGCCCCAAGAGTTTTTCACCTTGTAATAGCTGTTGCCGAGCGAATCGACGGCCGTGCCGACGATGTGCATGACGTGGTCGTCGGTCGTGGCCTGCGTGTCGAACATCCGCTGGCGGAGCGGCTGGTCCACGACGATCTCCGGTGCGGGAAGCGTGATGCGTCCCTCCTGCTGCGGCAGCAGGGCGATGCCGGCCCGTCGACCGAAACCCCGCTCCGAGACATCGGCGTCCCATGCTGCCGTATAACCGGCCGCAAGAGCGCTGTCGAGCAGTCGCATCAGCGAGTCGAGCGGAATATTAAGTGTCGCGTGCGCCGCCCAGTTGTCGGGAATTTCCAGCACGAACCGTTCGAAAAAAGGGTGGTGGGTGAAGGAGGTCAACGCGATGTAGTCGTCCCGCCGGAAGCCGATCGAGTCGGCATAGGAAAACGGCGTGTAGGCAACCCCGTCGATTACGAAGCGGTCGGGGACGCGCACCCAGCCGCCGATCGAGTTCTTCGTCGATCATCCGCTGCCAATGCTCCTTTTCATACAGTTTTTGTCGACGATCCGCTTCGCCAGCCGCCGGATCGCCTTCGCCAGCGAGGCGTGGTCGTAGGTGCCGTCGGCCGCTCCGCCTTCGTAGAGGGATTGAGGCACGATGCCGTAGCGGTCGACCAGCCACAGCACGTCCTGAATTTCGCCGCCCTGGTCGAAAGCGACACGGCCGCGTGTGCGGACGTACTTGACGGCTTTTTCGAAGTAGGCATGGCGGACGACCCACATCTCCGAGAGATCGAGCGTGCACCGTCGGGTGCGGATCGCTTCGCTCTCGATGAGCGACACCCCGCCGAAGGCCCAGCAGGTTCCCGACTTCGCCTGATTCCGGACCGGCGTCGCGGGGGCCGTTGCGACGTCTGTGATCGGGTAGCGGGCGGCCGTGCCGGTTGCGGCGGAGGGAGGTGACGGGCAGAGGCCGCAGCCGGTCAGCAATGCGGCGAAAGCCGAACAGAGGAGTGCGCGTTTCATAATCCGAAGGCTTGTATCGGGACAAAGATAACTCTTTTCCCGGGAAAACGTCTTTCGCTGCGGCAGGAGGGTGCGTCGGTCGCAGCGGATCGAAAACGGAGCGGCCTCCTTTGCCGGTTGTCCGACAGGGGAGGCCGCTCCTGAATCGAGAACGAGTGGAAGACGTTATTTCTCGATGATCTCCACGTTGTTAGCCTCGTCGTAGGTCATGTTGTAGAAATCGTGCGTGTATCCTTTCCAAATATAGATCCGTTTGAGATGCGGATTGTTATCCAGGAAATAGTCGTTGCCGGGATACCGTTCCGCTTCGCTCAGGTCGATCTCCTCGAAGGCATTGCCGTTGGCGATGAAACGCCATAGTTTGTTGCAGCCGGCGAGTTTGATTTCGGTCAGGCCGTTGTCGTTGACGTAGAGGCGCTGCATGTTGCTGAATCCCGTGAAATCGAGCGACGGCGTTTCGTCGGCCTTCCGGTTGAAGATTCCCAAGGTGTGGATTTGCGTCTTGATCTTCTCGATCTGCGGACGCACCGAAAGGAAAACATCGTAGTTGCAGCCCAATTCCATGAGGTTGGGACAGGGCGAAAGATCCAGCGTCTTCAAATTGTTGCAGTTCTGCACATGGATACTCATCAGTTCGGTGTTTCCGCTGAGGTCGATCTCGGTCAGGTTGTCGGAGGTGTTGACATCCAAATGCCGCAAGTGCGGGAAGTTCTCGATACCTTTGGTGGAAGCCACCTGCCACCCTCCGGCGTCGAATCCGTAGGGTACGCCGTCCTCCGGCACGAGTTCGGCTTCGTAGGCGGATACCTTGCCGTCTTCGTTGGCATCCATTCCGTACATGATCGCCGAGATTTCGGCGGCCATGCGCAGCATCTCGTCTTCGATCAGGTCGAGCATGTTGGGACTTGCCGTTTGTCCGACGACGAACTTGCCGGTTTCATCCGGCGTGCTGATCTTCAACTCCGCATATCGGTCTTCGAAGAGATCGTTTGCCCCCGCCCTGAGCTTGATGGCCGTATTGCCTTCGCCCGAAATGGAGGTTTTCTTGACCCACTGCTGCGAGGCCGCATCGTAGGATTCGAACCACGTGCCTTCGGGAACCGACACCGTCCATTTCTTCTCCGAAACGACGCGCACTTCGCGCTCGCCGCTCCGGTAATCGAAAGTCAGTTCGTCCTTGCCGTCGTCGCCGACCATCAGTTTGACATCCTTTTCGAGGTTGACGGTCACCTGATGCTGTGCATTCAGGCCGCCGGTATCCTCGACGTAAAGAACGACGGTCAGCGCTCCCTTTTGCAGTTTCTCGGGTGCGATCGTGCATTCGAAAAACGGCAGAGAGAGTTCTTCGCCGACCGTTTCGCCGCCGACGGTCAGTTTCACTGCGGAGACGTTGTTCTCCTTATCGTTGATACGCCCCTTGATCGTAAGCGGGAGGTTCGCATCGTAAGTCTCGCCTTCGAGCGGTTCGGTTATCTTGCAGGTCGGGGCCGTGTTCTCACCCTCGTCCTGCGTATTGTCGTCGCTGCATGCCGTAAAGGCGAACGACAGACACGCGGCTGCTAGAAACAGATATTTTTTCATCTTGCGCTGATGTTCGGGAGATGCGAAGTACTAATTCTGTAAGCAGCGTACCGGATAGGCGCGGTCGCACGATGTCCCTCTGCCGAAATCGGGTTCGTATTTGTAATTGGACACCCCTGTCGTTACGCCGCCCGGACTGGAGGGATAGGTGACACCGTCGTAATGGGGTGTCCAAAACGAGACGTTGCTTCCGACCTCTCCGGGGCCGTAGTAAAAACCGTTTTTCCCCAGCAGGCAACCGCTCGGACGTATCGCGAACCCGTAGGTATCCATGCCGCCCTTGGTCAGTTGCGGGAAATCAGGGTCTTCCTTGATTGGCCAAACGTTCGGACGCAGATGTCCGCTGACATTGTAGACTGTCGAACCGTCCCAGTAGATCGCTGATTCGTTTTCGGGAATTCGATCGCGAACGTATTTGTACAGAATCTCCCATTCGGCCTCGCTCGGCACGTGCCAGCCGTCGGGACAGGGCCCTTGAATGCCGCTGGGAATGGCGTCGTTCTTCGAATCCATATTGCCGCCGGCGGCCGGCCAGTTGTAAAGAACGCCTTCGTTGCGATAGTTCTCGGTCGCTTTGGCGGCGGCTACGTCGTTGCCGTCGTAGTCGTAGACATAATAACAGGGCGTTTCGGCCGAATACTCGGAGGGCTTCATCACCTGCGGCAGGTAGGCGCAGTTCTCGGCGAACCAGATCTGTTCGCCGATCTTGACGGTCTTGTAAGTTTTGCCGTCACGCGTGTCGGTGAATTCGCGGAACTGACCGAGAATCACGACCGTTACCTCGTCCGTAGCGGTCTTGCCGTAGTTGTCGGTTACTTCCAGCGAGATCTTCACGTTCCCCGGCTCCTTCTGCTCGTCGGTGAGCGTGTATTCGAACGGAACCGTAGCGACCGATTCCACGGCCTTGTCGTTGATCTTCAACACGGCTTTGGCGATCGTGCCGTCCTCGTCGCTGCCCGTACCCTTCACGACGATGGCATCGGTCGGTTCGAACGAAGCGCCGTCGGCCGGTTCGTCGATCGAGCAGACGGGGGCTGCGTTTTTTGTCGACGAGCGTGACGGTAACCATATCCTTGGCGACCAGACCGCGGCTGTTCTCCACTTCGAGTATAATAACATAGGTGTCGACAGGGTAGGTGGCCGCCGGTACGGTGTACTCGAAGGGAAGTGCGGTCACGTCGGGAATCACGTCGTCGTTGATCTTCAACGCTACTTTGGAGATTTCTCCCGAAACGGCTTCGCCTTCGCCTTTGATCGTAAACGGTCCGAATGCGTTCAGTTCATCGCCGTGGGCCGGTGCTGTAATCTTGCACACGGGCGCTTCGGACTGATCCTGAATCGCCACCGAAATTTCGTCGGTTGCCGTATTGCCGCCGTCGTCTTCGACGGCCAGCTTGATCTTCATGACGCCTTCTTTGAGATCGCTGGCGGGAATCGTGTATTCGAACGGTACTTTGGTGACATCCGCAACAGCTTTTCCGTCGACCGTCAATGCGACTTTTACGATGCTGCCGTCGCTGTCGGAGGCTGTACCTTTGATGACGAGATCTTCATACAGATCGAGAATCGCCCCGTCCTCAGGAGCGGTTATCGAACATTCGGGCGGGTTCGAATTCCCCCCTTCGTCCGAAGAGCAACTGTAACCGATCGACAGCGCCGTCAACATGAATGGCAGTAAAAATCTTTTCATACGTCTGAAATTTTAAAATTAAACTTACTCGAAAAGAGATTCGATTTATCTGTTAATTGCACGTTTTAATTACAATCTGTAAGCATTAAGTCCGTTTCCCCTCTTTCGGAGGTCTCTTTGTTTCGAAATATGCCATTTAACATGGCAACAAGATAGCGGAAAAAGTTCGAATGACCAAATATTTCGATAGTTTATTTTTCTATTTCGAAAGCGATGCAACCGTTGAATCTCTCCGTTCGATCTGCTTTTTATATTATATATTGTTGTAAATTATAATGTTATATTCTTGGATATGACTCCGGAGTATTCCGGGGCGCCTCGTCGCTGCTTCGTTATCGTATTTTAACGGAATCGAAACTTACGGATCGTAGTATTTAGCCGTTTTAAATTCCCGTTTTCGGAGGAAAAATCCCGAAAAATCGGGATAGATTGCCGTTTTGTAATCCTCGTTATTTTAAATTATAATTTAATTTTCTTATTCCGGCAATTTTGCATGATGTAAATTCCGACGAAACAGGAATGTGGGTGAGGTTCGGATCGTCCGGAAATCGTTTTTCCATCCGAATCGTGTCGAAAAGGGCGTTTCCTCTTGTCGTTTTCGGGAAATCTTTCCGTATCTTTGTTCGGCAGGGCAGTCAGCCGCCGCCGAAACGAGCCGGTCGCAGGATGGTACGCAACCGCTTCCGTCCGGTTCGTCGGGCGACTTTCCGCCGGACATGAAAATCGTTGTTGGAAATGAAGATCGGAATCTATCTCGCCGCAGGTATCGCCGCATTGTCGGTCGCAGCCTGCACCCCGAAGACGACCGGAACGCCGGAAACCAATCCGGCGTTGGAGACCATTTTTTCGCGCACGAGCATCCGCACCTATCAGGACAGGACCGTCGAGCCGCAGAAGATCGAACTGTTGCTGCGCGCCGCCATGTCGGCCCCTTCGGGAAAGGATCAGCGGCCGTGGGAGTTCGTCGTCGTGAACGAACGGCCGATTCTCGATTCGCTGGCCGCAGCGCTGCCTTATGCCAAGATGTTGGCTCAGGCGCCGTGCGCCGTGATCGTGTGCGGAAGTCCGGCCCGTTCCTCTTATTGGTATCTGGACTGCTCGGCTGCGGCCGAGAATATCCTGCTGGCCGCCCATTCGCTCGGGCTGGGCGGCGTATGGACGGCGGCCTATCCCTATGCCGAACGGATGGAGGCCGTCCGTTCGAATCTCGCCCTGCCGGAGGAATCCTGCCCCTGTGCGTCATTCCGATCGGTTATCCGGCTGCCGTCGGAGAACCGAAACGGAAGTTCGACGCCGGACGGATTCATTACAACGGGTGGTAGGGCTTCCTGTTGCCGCGACCGTCGCCGGAATCCGATGCAGAACCTCCTGCGTCGAGCCGAACGAGCACGGTGCGTTTTCTTGCAGAATAGAATATTAATTCGTACTTTTGCCCTGCCTTTCGGACGAAAGGAGGCTGCTCGGATGGTGGAATCGGTAGACACGCCGGACTTAAAATCCTGTGGCCAGTAATGGCCGTGCCGGTTCGATCCCGGCTCCGAGTACGAAACAGGCCGTCGACATCGTCGACGGCCTGTTCTTTATTATATGAAATCTCCCTCGTCTCGACGGTTCCGCAATTTGCCGGCCGTACGGCGACACGACCATCTCTTTGCACCGATCGAAAGCCTCGCGTCGCTTGATTTCGGCGAGAATCGGATCACGAACACGGACCTTTCGAACCCGGCCGATCCTGCATTGAAGAAAGTGATCGTCGATCCGGGCTACGAGTTCGAGCTGGTGACGACGCTGTTCAAGAATCGTCCCGATGTCAGCATCGTAACCGAGTAGGGGATCGTCCGGAATCCGCACGAGAGACGAAGAGGGGTGTCCGCAAAATCGGATGCCCCTTTTCGTTTTGTCTCGAACAGGGAATGAAAGCGTGTCCGACGACGGGAAATCGGTGAAATTGTTCCGATATTTTTTCATATTCTGCAAGAAAGCACTATATTTGCACTGTTGATTCGCGAAACCGGTCATCCGACCGGATTTTTTACCATTTTAGATTTTATTATCAGACAATTTATGCAGGATTTTAATGCACTCGAAGGCAAGAGCCTCGCCGAATTACGCGAGATTGGCAGGGCCTTGGGAGTCGGGAACGTAATGTTGAAGAAAAAGGAGTTGCTCGAACAGATCAGGGCGGTCACCCTCGTCGCCGGGCAGCATAGCGATACCGAGCCGAACGCCGTGCCGGCGGAAGAACCCAAGCGTCGCGGACGCCGTCCCCGGATGTCGGGAGTGAAGGTCGAGGGCCGTTCGCCGGCCGAAGGCCCCGAAGTTCCGGCCGAGACGGAGACGACGGTCGCCGTTGCACCCGTGGCCGAGGAACAGCCGGTCGAGGCGGCGGCCGTCCCCAAGCGCAGAGGCCGTAAGCCGAAAAGCGCCGAGGAACCGGCCGAACCGGTCGCCGGGACGGGCGCCGTCGCCGAACAGTCCGTTACGGAGGTCGCCGCGCCCCGCGTGCGCGAAGAGCGTGCGGAGGTGATTACCAAGGACGATTTCGTCGGCGAAATCGAGGGCGAAGGCGTCCTCGAAATCATGCCCGACGGATACGGATTCCTCCGTTCGGCCGACTACAATTACCTCAATTCGCCTGACGACATCTATGTGTCGCCTTCGCAGATCAAGCTCTTCGGCCTCAAACCGGGCGATACGGTAAGCGGTTCGATCCGCCCGCCCAAGGAGGGAGAGAAATATTTCCCGCTGACGAAGGTGGCCGAGATCAACGGCCTCGATCCCGAATTCATCCGCGACCGCGTGCAGTTCGAGTTCATGACACCGCTCTTTCCGAGCGAGAAGTTCTGCCTGACGGGCAAGGGGCACAACAGCCTTTCGAACCGCGTGATCGATCTCTTCTCGCCGATCGGAAAAGGGCAGCGCGGTCTGATCGTCGCACAGCCCAAGACGGGTAAGACGATGCTCATGCAGTCGCTCATCAACGCCATCGCCGACAACCATCCCGAAGTCTATATCATCGTGCTGCTCATCGACGAGCGTCCCGAGGAGGTGACCGAAATGGCCCGCAACGTCAAGGCCGAAGTCGTGGCTTCGACCTTCGACGAACAGGCTTCGCGTCACGTCAAGGTAGCCGAAATGGTGCTCGAAAAAGCCAAGCGCATGGTCGAATGCGGACACGACGTGGTGATATTCCTCGATTCGATCACTCGCCTGGCACGCGCCTACAACTCGGTGCAGCCGGCTTCGGGCAAGGTACTTTCGGGCGGTGTGGACGCCAATGCACTGCACAAGCCCAAGCGTTTTTTCGGTGCGGCGCGCAATACGGAGGAGAAGGGGTCGCTTACGATCGTCGCCACGGCGCTCATCGACACCGGTTCGAAGATGGACGAAGTGATCTTCGAGGAGTTCAAAGGCACGGGTAACATGGAGCTGCAACTCGACCGCAAACTGGCCGACAAGCGCATCTATCCGGCCGTGAACGTGATGGCTTCGGGTACGCGGCGCGAGGATCTGCTGTTGCAGCGCGAAGTGATGTCGCGCACGTGGGTTCTGCGCAAGTACCTGTCGGACATGACCACGGTCGAGGCGATGGAGTTCCTGGAGAAACAGATGAACATGACCGCTTCGAACGAGGAGTTTCTGGCTACGATGAACCAATAAACAACGATACGATGAAGAGATTTTGGTTATTCGTCCTCTGCGCCGGCTCTCTGCAAACCGCCTTGGGATGGGGACAGAAGGGACACGACGTGACGGCTTACATCGCCGAATGCAACCTGACACCCGAAGCGGCGCAGGAGATCGACCGGGTATTGGACGGTCATTCGCCGGTCTATTACGCCAATTGGCTGGATTCCGCCAGCCACACGCCCGAGTACGCCTATACGCGAACATGGCACTATGCCAACATCGACGAAGGGTATACCTACGACACGATGCCCAAAGAGCCTGCCGGCGATGTGGTGACGGCCGTGAACGACCTGGTCGCCGAACTCAAAAGCAAGGAGCTCTCCGCCGAGAAAGAGGCCGAAGCGTTGAAGATGCTGATCCATCTGGTCGGGGACATGCACTGCCCGATGCACTCGGGCCACCGCAGCGACCGTGGCGGCAATACGATTCCGGTTACCTTCTTCGGCAGGCCGGCGAATCTGCACTCGATCTGGGATACGTCGCTGCCCGAAGCTGCTCACAAATGGAGTTACACTGAGTGGCAGAATCAGATAGACCGGTTGTCGGACGACGAGGCGACGCTCATCGAGAGCGGTACGCCGAAAGAGTGGTTCATGGAGACGGCCGAGCTGTGCAAGGGAATCTACGAGGCGACGCCCGAAGGGACGAACGTGTCCTATGATTATATAGACCGGTTCACGACGCTTATCGAACAGCAGTTCGTCAAGGGCGGTCACCGGTTGGCCAAACTACTCAACGAGATTTACGAATAACGGTTTTCTCCGTCAAACGCAGGGCGGCCCGCTGTACAAGCGGGACGCCCTGTCGTTTCGGAATGCGTGGCTATACTTCCAGGTCGACGTCGAACTGCTCGTGCCAGGGCAATCCCTGCTCGCCCAACTCGGCGAGGAACGGATCGGGATCGAACTCCTCGACGTTGAAGACGCCGGCGCCGCGCCACAATCCCTTGGCCCACATCGACGCGCCCAGCGCCGCCGGAACACCCGTCGTGAAGCTCACGGCCTGCGTGCCGGTCTCCTTGAAGGCCTGCTCGTGGTCGCAGTTGTTGTAGATATAATACGTGCGTTCCTTGCCATCCTTCACGCCCCGGATGCGACAGCCGATCGAGGTCTGGCCGTGATAGTTGGCTCCCAGCGATTTGGGATCGGGCAGTACGGCTTTGAGGAACTGGATCGGGACGATCTCCACGCCGTTGTACATGATCGGATCGATACGCGCCATGCCGATGTTCTGAATGACGCGCAGGTGGGTGAGATATTCCTGCCCGAAGGTCATCCAGAAGCGGGCGCGGCGGATCGTGGGGAAGTTCTTGACGAGCGACTCCAACTCCTCGTGGTAGATGACGTAGGATTCGCGCTCGCCGATACCGGGATAATGCAGTCCCTTGTGAATTTCGTGCGGCTCGGTCGTGACCCATTTGCCGTTTTCGTAATAACGTCCTTTCTGCGTTACTTCGCGGATATTGATTTCGGGGTTGAAATTGGTGGCGAAGGCCATGCCGTGGTTTCCGGCGTTGCAGTCCACGATGTCGAGGTAGTGGATCTCGTCGAAATGGTGCTTGGCGGCATAGGCGGTGAAGATCGCCGTCACGCCCGGATCGAACCCGCAGCCGAGAATCGCCGTGAGTCCCTTTTCGCGGAAACGATCCTGATAGGCCCACTGCCACGAATATTCGAAATGCGCTTCGTCCCGTGGCTCGTAGTTGGCCGTATCGAGGTAATTGACGCCGCATTCCAGGCAGGCGTCCATGATCGTGAGATCCTGATAGGGAAGGGCCACGTTGATGACGATATCGGGACGGAAGGCGCGGAAGAGTTCGCACAATTCGGGAACGCTGTCGGCATCGACCTGAGCGGTCTTTACGCGGCCGCCGCCGATCGCCGCCGCAACGGCGTCGCACTTCGACTTGGTGCGGCTGGCCAGCATCACGTCCGAAAAGATTGGATTGGCCGCCACCTTCTGCGTTACGACCGTACCGACGCCGCCTGCGCCGATGATCAAAGCTCTACACATATAATTTATAGGTTTTGAAATGATTTCTTGCTTTCAGCAATACAAAAATATCGTTTTATTTTGGTAAAACAAAAATATTCTCTACATTTGCACCACCAAATCGGAAGAAGACCGTTTCAACCGTTTGGCAAGTGTTGAATCCGTAGCTCAGCTGGTAGAGCACAACACTTTTAATGTTGGGGTCCCGGGTTCGAGCCCCGGCGGGATCACTGAAAGTCAGGCAACTGACTTTGATCCTGCGAATATCGAACCTACGAAAACGATCTCACCTAGCTCAGCTGGTAGAGCACAACACTTTTAATGTTGGGGTCGTGGGTTCGAGCCCCACGGGGATCACAAAACAAGGCTAACAGCCTAATGGAGAAGCGGTTGAAAGACCGCTTTTTCGTATCCGCACCTCTGCATATCGGCCTGCGGCGACGTTTACCGCCCGAATCGGTATCCCGTCCCACTCTTTCCTCTCCCCGCTATCCACATCCTTCGACTACGACAAAACACGTCGCCGAAAGACGGCCTGCGACAGCCGCTGCGTAACCTAACCGTAACCGTCGTGCGACACTCCACGACAATAGGTTACGAATTAAGGCATATTCTTTTGCCTTTCAGCAGCTTACACTTGAAAATACAGTCAAAACACTGGCAATCTTTCGGTTACGAAGTCCCGATTTTTCGCCGGACAAATCCGGCTCCTGATAAATCTCGCATAAATATTTGATTTACTGCGCGAAAGACTTGCGTGTTCCAAATCATAAGATTATGTTTGTTTCGTAAACAACACATTCAGAGCGCATTATAACAGTCCGCCGAAATAATGTCGCGGTTTTACGCACGGAGTGTCGCAGTTTGCCGCAGGGCAACGGACGGGCAGTATAGCCAAAGCCGGTAGCTTTGCAGAAGAGAGCCAAACATACATATTTAAAACATACGGTTATGAATAACAAAAAGCACATTTTCGATTCTTTTCGTCGCACAGAAAGGTAAGCTGAAGGCTAACGGCAAAGCGCCGATTCTGGCACGAGTTACGGTCAACGGCGAGATGGTGCATCTGGCCACCCGACTCGATGTCGATCCCGACCGTTGGCTCGGTAAGGAGTGCCGGACACTCGGCAAGAGTGCCGAGGACAAGTACATCAACGAGATGCTCGACAACTACCGGAACGTAATCAGAAACAAGTACAACGAGCTCTTTTTTCCGCGGCGAGGCGATTACGGCCATGCGGCTGAAAAGCATTCTTACCTCGCGCAGCGACGAGGCCAAACGGCTGCTGGTGCTCTTCGACGAGTTCAATGAAGACTACAAGGCACTTGTCGGAAAAGAAACTACACACAAGACTTACACACGTTATCTGCTGGCTCGTCGCAGGCTGGCCGAGTTCATGGCTGCGAAATACAAAGTGAAGGATATTCTGCTGACGGACATCAACACGAAATTCATCAACGATTTCTACATCTACCTGCGTACGGTAGACGGTAAGAACGGGCACAACTACCATATGAAGATGATCCAGCGCTTTAGGACGGTTTTCAAAACAGCCAAGGACAACGGCTGGGTGCAGACCGATCCGTTCGGCGGATTCAAAATTTCGATGGAGGAGACGCACCGCGAACATCTGACCATCGACGAGTTGGGGGCGCTCATGTCGAAGGAGATGACCTCGGAACGGTTGCAGCGGGTAAAAGATATTTTCGTCTTCAGTTGCTTCACGGGCCTGGCCTATACCGACGTGCGGGGATTGAAGAAGTCCGAAGTGGTTATGGGCAACGACGGCCGGCTGTGGATCGACACCCGACGCGACAAAACGAAAGTCGCGGTCTATGTCCCTCTGCTCGATATTCCGCGAGCCATACTGGAGAGGTATGCAGACACGACTTCCCACGACCGGCTGCTCTCGATTCCGGCCAATCAGAAGGTCAATGATTACCTGAAAGAAATCGCGGCCATCTGCGGCATCGACAAAAATTTGACCTTTCACATCGCCCGGCACACCTTCGCCACAACCGTGACGCTCGAAAACGGTGTCGCCCTCGAAACCGTGCAGAAGATGCTCGGCCATAAAAATATCCGCACCACGCAGATTTACGCGAAGATGACCAAACGCAGAATCGGCATGGAGATGGAGAACCTCGCCGACGTTCTCGACAAAAGGGATTACAGCCGGCCATCGGATGATCGTTCATGAACGCGATAAAACCGCAGTCGGGCAGACTGCGGTTTTCTGTGCTATCAATTCACTGTTCCTCCGGAATGCCACGGTGGAGTCGGCGCAGGATCGACGGGTTCCTCCGGCGAGAGCAGTGTCTCCAGCTCCCGAATCCGGATCCGCTGCTGTTCGCGCGAGATGTGCAACTCTTCGATGTTATAGGCAGTCGGCACACCGGCAAGAGCGTATTCGTACGACTTGATGACCTGGTAATCCGTAGCCGTCAAGTCCGCCTTCAGACGCTCGATCTCGGCCTCGACTTTGTCGGGGCTGTTCTCTTCGACTTTCCATTCGAGTATGATTGCCTCCCCCGTATCGCGGTAAACGGGAACGACAGCCTGAAGTCCCTCGGCCTGCGGCTGCGGAGCACTTTCGTCGTAAGGTTTGAAGCCGTCGGACATAAGTTGGGCGATCAGGTCGGCATCCTCCTCCGGAGCGCATGTGGTAATCAGCACCCCGTCCTCTATCTTGGCGTAGGTTTTCGTCATATCAGTTCGCAAAATATTTATTCATGATAATTACGATGAAGGTGAATCCGCAGTCATTGGTCGAAGCGTCGTCCGATGTCCATACGTCGAAATAGGAGGATGTGCGAACCGTCGTACAGGCATACGAGCCGGTATTTTGCGCATTCGGAGCGTCGGTCATAAAAATCACGCTGTAATCGTTGGCTCCGAGCAGATAGGATGTTTTGGAGAAACCGATGCGATAGCGCCCTTCTCCTGTCCTGCTTGAGGTGAGGTAACCGCCCATATGGGAGATTACCCAACTGCGGAGCAAGGAGCCCGAAGCACTGACTTTGCCGGCACACGTCACGCCGCACAGTACGTTATTCGACCGCAGCTTCGTATAATCTCCACCGACGAATATACCGCCCTCCTGCACGAAAATACCATGAAAGCGGTCGGAGTTCGCAGCCGTGCCCTGCGTGCCGCTGACGTCGATATACAGGCCGCACTTATATTTGGTCGTACTGGTATTCGTATAGGATTGCAGGATACAGTTTTGGGCAATCGTCTCCGGCTGACCGATGGGCAGGATAGGAACGGAAATCCCGCTTCCCTCGCTGCTGTTCTGAAGAATTCCCTTGAAAATGGAGATATCGGTTGCCGGCTGCTTGATCTGAAACCCCGCACCCTGCCCCATATACATTGCATCGCTCGTGGTCTTGATCTCCAGTACGGGCGTCGATTGCGAAGCCATATAGAACGCCATCGAGTTAGCTGCCTGCGTGATCTCTACCCGCTGACCGGAGGTCGCCGTACGGAGATTCTTCACACCGAGATTGTCGATGTAGGCGAGCTGGGCCAGCAGCAGGTCGGTAGCGACCGAGGTGAACTGCGCCCCGAACGACTCCCAGTTGGCGCTGTTCCATGCTGCGGAAACGCCGTTCGCCCCTTTGTAGATGTAGTAGGTAGAACCGTACTTGACCACATCGCGCCGCAGCGTATTGTTGTAATAGAGGGTCGAGGCGCTGAACGCACCGCGATAGACGATCCCCGGTCCGGCGGTTCCCGCCGAGCCCGTATCTCCTTTATCTCCTTTGTCCCCCTTATCGCCTTTATCTCCGGGCTCGCCCTTGTCGCCCTTCCACTTGGCCCATGTGTAGGAGGCATATCCCGTGGGGGCAGTCGCTGAAGTCGTAACGGCGATACCGATATAGGTATTGGGCGAGGTGGACATCGGATTGCCATTGGCATTAGCCGAATAACGGATATGGATGTAGGACGACGTGCCGGGCACACCGTTGCTACCCGCAGCACCCGTCAGCCGCGACCACGCATAGTCGGCATAGCTTGTCGGGGCTGTCGCTGACGCGGTAACCGCAATACCGATATAAGTGTTCGGAGTCGTCGTCATCGGATTGCCGTTCGCGCTGGCCGAATAGCGGATGTGCAGGAACGACGACGTTCCGGGAGTACCGGGTTTCCCCGGCTCGCCCTGCTCCGCGATATGAATGGTGATTTGTCCCCGTCCGATTACTGCCATAGGATGTGACTCTATTTCTCGATTTCTACGGTAAAGGTCGCCGCCACGGATACTTCGCTTCGCGTGACGGTGATCGACCGGCCGGTCTTGACACCCGCCGAGCCCCACGTCGTATCCAGCACGCCGTTCTTGTCGAACTTACGCCAGCGGCAGGTCGCGCCCGTAAAGAAGGTATCGGAAAGCAACGCTCCGTTCTGCCACACCTGCGCCGTAAGGGTCGTCTGCGTCAGACCGGAGGTAAGCGTTGTGCCCTGCGGCGTAGTGATCTCCACTTGGTATGGGTCGGACATATCGGCAAAGGAGATGATGTCGGAGACGGTCGTATTGTACGTTCCGCTCGACGGATCGGCATCCTTGATCTCGCACTTGAACGATTCGAAGTTCAGCACGGCCGATTCGGGAATCGTAATTTCATTGGTCGTATAGCCTGTGATGCCTCCGGCATTGGCCGAGGAGATCTCCGTCCACACTCCGCTGCCGAGCTTATACCATTTGTAGCTTACGTTCGTCGAGTCGATGGTCGAACCGCGCCACATATCGCAATGGGCCGTCAGCTTGGCCGCAGCGCCGTTTTTGAAGACCGTACCGTTCGGAGCATAGGCGATGGCGCAGACAAGCTGTCCGGCATTCTCGGTCTTGGCATACGAGATCGAGGTCTTCGCTTTCGTCTCGGCCGTAGTATCCGGATCGACATACGTTACCTCGCACTCAACGTGCATCTGTGCGTAGGAGCCCATGTTGTTTTTTTGATCGTCAGCGCATAGGGAGCAGCGGTCGCTGCCGTAGCTCCATAGGTGGCAAGGTTGGCCGAGCCGTTGATCTTCCATGTCGGAGGCCCTTTCAGGCGGGAGATTTGGTTCGTCGGAGTACCCGTGACATAAACCTCCGGCGTGATGACCAGAAACGGACTGGTATTCCAGTTCGGCGAGTAGGTGCTGTTCTCTTTGTTGTAAATCTGCGTGAGTGCTACGTTCGAACCCAAATACAGGTTGATCGACTTGCCGTCCGACAAATCGACGATCGTAATCTGACCTCGTGAAATGACTGCCATGAGTTTATTCGGATTTATTTTGTTCGACTTACGGAATATTCACTTCGCAATTGAACACTGCGCGGCGGTAAACGTCGGCGCTGGTAACGGTGATCTGATTGCCGACGGCCGTGTGCATCTCGTTCCATACTTTGTCGCCGTCGGGATTGTTCGACAGGCGCGACCAGTTAAATGCATTATAGGGAACCTGTGCGGTGATGTCGTGCGAACCTTTGAAGACGGTGGCTGTGAGGAGCGTCACCATCTCGCCGTTCAGAAACTGATTGCCGTTGGAGGATTCGACGGTCACGATGTAAGCGGCGTCACCGTTGCGGACTTTCGTGACCGTAATCAGGTCGTAGTAGACACCCGCCACGATATAACGCAGCGTAAGTGTAGAACGGCCGCGCCATATCTCGGCATCGGGCGTAAGCGTATAGGTCAGCGCGTACTGCGTGTCGATAGTCACCCACTCCGAACCGTCCTTGTATTGCCACAACCGGTTACCCGGCGCCGAAGTGAAGCCCTGCTCTTTGGCGGTGATGACGATCATGTCGGGCGTGACCTTATCCGTCTCGTCGTAGTGGAAAACCTGTTCGCCGGAGACCGAGACGGCTCCGACCACCCAATCTTCGCCCGTCTGCGGATCGCGCTGCACGAGCCGCCCGCAGACGTAGGCATTCTCCAGCAACGCTCCGTAACCCTCCAACTGTCCGAAGACAGGATGATTGATATTCGAAAGGTCGCCAAGCTGCACCTTGATGTTCCGTACATCGATTTGTTCATCTATCACGCCGTCGCTCACGCGGATAAACTTCCGCAGTCCGTCCATATAGACCGAGCCTTGCCGATGCGCATCCGACTTGTTACCCTGACGCGCGAGGGTCATAAAGCGCTGCGGAGGGATATTGTTCAGAGGAATGCAATAAAATGCGTTCGGTCGATAACGCCGGTTACTTCGAAAAAGGCCGTGCGAAAACCGGAAGGATTGCCTTCGTCGTTCTCCGCATAGAAGATGCCGCGCAGGATATCCTTGAATTGGAAGTTGATCGCCGTCTCGCCCTCGTCGGATTTGAGCGTTACGAGGTAGATGCCGTCGTCGCCCTCGGCCACGTCGTCCACCGTGCCGCCGTCGGTCACCCAAAATTCGTTGCCGGTGGCCGTGATGCGGTTGTATTTGAGTTCCGGCACTTCGAGGTATTCGTCCACGCGCAGGTTCCGGACGTGCGTATCGCCCTCGACGCGCAGATCGCCCGTCATCGTACCGCCCGCTTTGTCGAGTTTCTTTTCCAACTCGCCGGGAAGTCCCGTAACCTCTTCAATGGCGTGGGTGTGTTTGGGAGTACCGATAGCCGCCTTCATCTCCCGACCCGACAGCCGGAGCGTCGTATCGGGGTTCGTGCTGTCCACCGCGAATTGAAAATCGTCGAACCGCTCGACGATGCCTTTCGCGTCCTGTAAATCCTTGATCCGTACTCCTGCCATGAAATTCCATCTCTTATGGCTGTGAAAGTAGCGGAGAATTTTATATCTTTATGGAGACAACGTCCCACTTAATAGAAATAATTATGAAGAAACATTGGACTTATTGGATGTCGATAGCCTTCACAATCATTGGAATAATAATATTTGCATGGTTTTGTATAAGAGGATATTTGTGTGAAGGATTTATTAACCCTTCAGGTGAAATAATTCTTGAGAAATCTGCTCAGTTTGGCGATTTTATCGGAGGATGTACTGGTGCTATTTTCGCTCTTGTGGGAGTATTTTTATTGTTTGCAACTTTGAAATCACAAAGAGAAGAATTTTCTGAAAGCCGCAATGTTTTTTATAAACAACAATTTGACAATACCTTTTTTGGATTATTAGAACTCTATCGTAGCATAGTTGACACATTGTCTGCAGAAAATGAAACAGGAAGATTATTTTTCGTGAATGAGAAAATAAAACTACAAACAACTGCTCCAGATACAACATTATCTTTCATAAAAAGAAAAAAGCAAGCCGATGACTTGTATGTTTCTTTCTACATACAGCACAAAAATCAAGTAGCACATTATTTTAGAACATTATATCGAATCTTCTGTTTCATCGATAATAGTGAATTAAAAGAATGGGAGAAAGTAGAGTATGCTAAAATAATGAGGGCTCAATTATCTGAAAGCGAATTATTCTTTTTATACTACAATGCCTTTACTTCATACGGACACAATTTTCAGTATATTATCAATAAATATAATCTAATCAAACACCTGCCATTTTTAGAAAAATTAGAGTATCAAAAGTACACATCATTATTGGAAGGCACGGAAAACATTCGGTAGAATTAGTTTTATTAGATATTAGACGATTAATAAATTCATCAATGAAATACATTGGGCAGGATAACCCCAAATATAATATTAAAACTTATCTTAAAGGGAAATATGGAGTGAAAGTATTCTTTCCCTCTAATAACTTAATGGAATTAAATATTATCATAAAACATAATCAACAATATTCTATTTTTTTTTCAACAAGGCTTGGGTTTGGATAGATTTAGTGAGGATATTTTAGTAAATCTTTTTAGGGATTATTTATTGGATAGTGCCACATATTGCTCCTTCTTTGAAGCTAATTCATTGACTGAAGTTTATATCACTTCTTCAATAGAACATTTTCAAGACTCCAACAAATCAATTATATCATTTAAGTTTAGCAGAAAAGATAACACGATGATTAGATTTAATCCTCGCAAAGAAATTAATTAGTTAACCCCCAAGAATATTCGTCTTAAAATTCTCCTTCCCAATAGCATAGACGAGGTCCCGGCCTTTGGCTGTAAGCTCTCCGGAAAGAGTTATGTTTACGTTGGTCGTACCACTTCCGACCATCATCTCCTTGAGCTTGGATAGCGGTGCTATGACCTCCGGATCGACCCCGGCATTGGGGTTATCGCCTACCATCGCATAGGTCGGGCCGAAGGCAAGACCACCTTTGGCCAGTTTCGGCGCGTTCTCTTTCGCCTGCTTGTTGATGAGCGCCGTCATCACGGCCGCGGCCGCCACCATTGCGGCTCCGATGGCAATTGCCGCCCACGGATTGGCCAGCACCGATTTGAGCGCCGACTTGAAGGCGATGATCATCACACCGAACTGAATCATCTGCGAACCGATTTGCTTGAGGAAGTTGGCGAACTGCAACAGAATGGCTTTCATCAGCCCTCCGAATCCGAGGTCGCCGGCCATGATCTGCCCGATGGCTTCAGCTGCTGCAACGATGCTGTTGGCAAGAAATGTCGATAGCGATTGATCGAAATTCTGTATCGTCTCCTTGACAGCTCCGCCCACCTGCTCCAATGCCGCACCGAACTCCCAGCCTTTGGAAACGAGTGCCTCAGTATAGGTCGCCACCACTTGCTCTACATCCCGAATGTCACCCTCCAACTTACCGCCGACCTCGTCCGCCCAGCCGAATACCTCGCCACGGACTAACTCGCGGATGGCCTTCATCTGCTCCATCGCCCGCGTCACGATGGGTTTCAGGTCGGGCAGTTTGATTTCGAGTTGCGGCATGGCCAGCTTCACGCCGTCCAGCAGAATAGGCGCGAGCGGCTCGCGCGGCAAAAAGGTCTTTCGGAAGCACCTTGTTCAGCCCGTCGATCTCCGTCTTCAACTCCTCGATACGGGCGTTGCAGTCGGCAATCTCCTGCACATCGAATGCCGCCTGCTTCCGCTCCTCCAGCTTCTTGACCTCGGTTTGCAAAGCTGTTATCTTTCCTGTCGCCTGCGTCGCCGATGTTCCCAGCCCGTTCAGACGGTCGACCTTACGGCGCAGTTCTGCAATCTGTCGGTTGAAACCGGCAATCTCCGTCGGGTCGAACGATTTTTGCTTCTGGGTTTCGAGCGTCTTTATCTCCTCGTTCAGCTCGGCGATGCTTTTCTGTGTCCGCGTCGAAGCCCCGTCCGCCGCACCGCCCAGTCCATCGACTGCCCCGGTTGCATCTTCCACGGCCGAGGCCAGCGACAGCGAGAACGCCTCGGCGAAGTTCCGCACCTCGGCTTCAGCCTGCGAAACCAGATCGCCCGCCTCGGTCACCTCCTCGCCCAATTCGCGGACATCGCTACGCATCCGGTTGATCTTCCGCATACTCGCATCGTCCATACGGATCTTGTCCCCGTAACGCGCCTGCGGCTGAAACATCTGCTGTACGCGGCGGGCCTTCTCCGCAAGCGAATCGCCGCCGGCCATGATGTCGTTGAAGTGGTTGATAAGGCTACTCTGCAACTGCTCCGATGCCTGTTTCCACTCGTAGAAACCCTTGTTCTGATTGTGCCTACCGAACTCGAAGTCGCCGCTCACCAGCTTCGTCCCGATATCGGAAAGGTAGGCATAGAGTTCCGCCTCCTTCTCCGCCTGCCGGACTCCCGCTTCGGTCTGCCGCTCGATAGCAGCTGTCACCTGGTCTTGCTTCCGCGCAAGGGCGATACGCAGCACCAACTGCTGGTTATATTCCGCCGCCCGTTTCCTGAGCGTTTCAAGTTCGAGGGCCTCGGCATTCAGTCCCTCGACGATTTGGGGCTGCACGCCTTTGAGCTCTTCGAGGGCCGCCTTGCGCTCCTGCTCCGAGGTATTGGCCGAGGAGAGTTTGCCCACGAGAGCATTGACCTGCCGGGCCTCTTCGATGACCTTGTCGGTCAATTCACCGTTCTTCTCGGCGGCATCCTCAGCGCTGTCGCCAAACGCGACGAAGAGACTGATGCCCGTAGTGATGAGCGTCAGCAGCAGGCCGATGGGATTAGCGGCAATGGTAGCCGTCAGAGAGTGGATGCCGGCCTTGACCAACCCGATAGGCGCAACGAGCATAGCGAATCCGGATTTAAGCAGCGGCAGCGCCTTCGACAGCGAACCCAGCAGCATGCACAACGGCCCTATGGCCGCAGCTATGGCAGCGACTGAAACGAGCAGTTTTTGCCAGCGCGGATCCATCGACTGAAGCACGGCGACGACCGAAGACAATGCCCCGGCGACCTTCGTCACGACAGGCATCATGATCGCACCGATCTGCTCCAAGAAGTCGCCCCACGAATTTTTGAGCTGCGTGAGTGCACCCAGCCCCACCTTTGCAGCGGCTTCCGCCTGTCCGCCGTATTGCCGTTCCAGCTCGGCGAGGATCAGCGTCTGTGCCTCGGCCAGCCGGTTGGTTTCGGCCAACTCCTTGATGACTGCCGTCTGCTCTTTGGAGAACTGGATGCCGCTGCGCGAAAGCGCCGAGAGGTTTTTGACGGGATCGTTGAGCGCCTTGCCCAACTGTATGGAGGCCGATTTCAGATCGCCGTCCAGAACGGTGGCGAGGTCGAGGGGCTACGGCCTGCGTCCGTTTGAAGTTATCGCCCGCAATATTGGTGAAAGTCAGCAGCTGGGCCGTGACGTTATTGAGGATCGCCTCGTCTCCGAACAGACTCTTGCCCTGCAACTCGGAGGAATAGGAGGCAAGCTGCTCGAAGGAGAGCTGCGCCGCGCCAGCCGTCGAACGGATGGCCTGCTGCACCTTCGCCTCGGCGCGTTGCTGGATGTCGGCATTCCGAAGCGCGACGACGCCGATGGCAGTAAGGGGCGCAGTCACCGCCAACGACATCGTCTTTCCGATAGACGTGAGTCGCTGCGACAACTGTTCCACTCCCTTCTCCACCTCCTTGCTCTTCTGCTGGAACTCGTAGGAGTCGGCTCCGATCTTGATCAGCAGGTCGGCGATGCGTCGGCTCATGGTGCGGAATCAGGAATTAAGGTCTGTGCTGCATGAAGAGCCGCCATCCCTCGCGTACCTCCGCGTCGACAGCTTCCACACCGTTCTCCATACGACTCATCGCCGTAACGACCGAAATCATTACCGCCGGGTCGAGCGTGTCGAGCGGAGCATCGGGAAATACCTCGGCCCAACGACTCACATGGGCGATGTAGCTCTCCGTATGGTTCTCGATGGGCGGCGCATAGCGCGTAATCATCTGCCGCAGCGTCCGGCAGCCGTTGCGGGAATAGGTGTGCAGCAGCACGAACATTGCGCGGTAACCCCACGCCATCGTCTCGAACTGCTTGAAGGCCGCATCGCGCGAGGGTCGCACCTCGCCCAGATACTTCGTCTTCGACTGCCGGATATTGCCCGGATTACAATTACGGATACCTCTTGTCGTCATATTAGGATAGTTTTAAGTAGCGGTTAGTATTCGACGTCCTTTCGTTCGGTCTCAATCGCTGCGGCTCGCGCCGTCTGCTCCTGCTCGATGAACTGCTGCCGCCGGATGAGCACAGGGCATCGTTCGGGCGGTGTGTCGCATTTGTAGGCCTGCCGGATGATGATGCGGCTGCGGTCGATTTCCACGTCCTTATGTTCGATGATGATTTCGAGTTTGTCGACTTTCTCTTCTAATTTCTCCACGCGGCCGTCCAGCCGCGTGATCTGCTCGGATTGGATCGCCACGACCTTCTCCGTATTCTCCAGCTCGGCCGAGTCCGCTGCGGCGCGTTCCCGGCGTCGTTTGCTGTTGAAGAAAACGAGCGTTCCGGCAAGGCCGCTGGCCAAAAGAAAGTTCAGGATGATGCTTATCAATTCCATGTTTTTAAGGGATATATTTATAGATTGCATTGTCGCGGACGATATGCAGCTGGCCGCCGATGTAGAAGAGCCCCCGCAGCGGACGTGAAACCCCGGCCGTATTGCGAACCTGCCGGATGGCGTTGTTGGCATACGTCCAGATGTAGAGCCTGCCGCCGGAGTGGTATGCCACCTCGCCCATCGTGTGATCGGCGAAGTCGGCCGCACCGGAGATCGTCTTGATAAGCGTCCGCTCGTCGATGGAGTCGCGCCGGTAAATCCGCAGCGTCGAGCCGAGCGTCTCGGCCATAAAATAGTCCGAGAGGGTCAGCACCCGCGTACCTGCGGGATAGGCCGTTGCCAACAGCTCCCTGTTGACTCGTTTATCGTGCAGCCACGACCCTTTGGTCGTATTGACCACAATGGCCGAGTAGGATTTCAGAATGCCCGTGACCATTCCACCGAAGGTCGTGCGGTCGTAGCCGTACCCCCGTCGGTAACCCGTAGAGGAGTTGACATAGACGTAATCGGGGCGATTGAGGTAATATCCCGTAATCGTGCCGCCGTCCGAGGCGCGGCTGACACTGCGCGGCCCGCGCGGATAGGTGATGTAGGGAAGCAACAGGTAGATGTAACCGCCCATGTAGGTCGCCGGCGTATCGTAATCCTTCCGGTCGTGGCGTTTGAGAACTACACCCCGGTAATCCACGATGCTGACACCTGCGCCGTCCACCACCGCGAAGCTGTTGTCTGCGGGGTAGATACTCACCTCACGGGTATAGGACAAGAGCTGCCGCACGCTCCGCGAGGCGGGGTCGTAGGTGTAGATGCGATTGTCGGTCGAGAGCAGGACGAGGATGCCTCCGCACAGCAGAGCCGTCCTGACCGTAAAGGAGAGCCGTGCGCCGAGGATACAGTCGTCGCCCTGCGGCGGAGTCTCGCAGCGGACGAGTCCCGGCATCTCGACAAGCTCCGTATCGTAGCTATCTTCGACGGCCTTCAGCTCGATGGAGTTCACATAGAAGCCGCAGCGCAGGAACTTGGAATCCTGAACCACCGTGTTCATGTCGATATGTCGACCGGAAAACATCTCGCCAGTGATGCGGCGGCCGGGAAGCTGCTTGTAGCGCAGGGCGCAGCCGACGAGGTGGCCCAGCAGCGTGTTGTAGTCGTTGCCGCCCCGCGTGTGCCACATCCGCGTCGGCCGGCCCGACGCATCGGTGAAGTAGAGCGAATAGATCAGCCGGTCGTTGGGGATATTCGGAATGTCGGCGATGGGGAGCTGGATCGACAGATCCGCATTGTTGGCGTGGTTGATCATCACTTCATACCGAAGCGAGTTCTCGTAGTCGTCGCCCGTATCGATGGCAAGCGTCATGTTGTAGAACGAGACGGCCTCCCACTCGCCGTAGACACGACCACCGCCGCTATTGCCGCGCACATCGTATTTGAGCGTCTGTTTCATGTAGAAGACCAAACGACCGTTTACGGGAATACCGTCGATTTCGATCTTCTTGTTGGTTTCGGTCGAGGTCTTGGCCTCCTCCATCATGAAGCCTTCGGAGCCGACCCACTGCCCGTCGTCCTGCAACCAGTAGGTCGCCGTGTCACCGACGATCTTCACGCCGTAGTAGAACTTGACGATATACTCATTGTCTCCGGAGGGGCGGTATCCGAATCCGTATTTGGCGTGCTGGGCACGGATGGCGTATTCGAGCGTCAGCTTGTAGGTACACTTCTGCACCTCGTAGCCGCAGGTCTCGATGACATGGTTCTGATGCGCTCCGTCGCCGAGGAACTTGAGCGTTGTGGCGTCCGTCAGGCTCAGGAACTCATACGGGTCGTTCCACCTCCTTGAGGTCATAGAAACCCAGAACGGAAATAAGGTTGTCCAGCCCCTTGTTCTTAACGGTGATCGACACCTTACGGAGCGGCGGCGTGATGTCCATCGTCGACTCGCCCATGATGTCGAAACCTCCGTCCCACATACTTTCGATACGTTCGCGCGTGGCTTCGGTGACGATGTTGTCGCCGGTCGCGGTCAGCAGCTCCCGGCCGCCGGCCGTAATGAGGTGGCCGGAGGGGTATTTCGTGCCGATTTCGTAGAAGCTCAACGGGCGTGTCTCGCGGTAGAGCGAGATCGTGCGGCGGATATGGAGCGAGCCGTTGCTTTGGAAAATCTGTCCGGCGAAGGGGCGCAGGCACAGCTCCAGCACGTCGCGGTACGACGGTTCGTCGTAGACGCTGTAAAAGCGTTCCATATCGACATAGACCTGCCGGAGCGGAGAGCGCGATTCGATCATGCCCTCGGCGTACAGATCCATCCAGTCCGCAACGTCGAGCTCCAGTTCCAGCAGGTCGAAGCACATCTCCAGCAGCGACCACAGGCTCCGCCGGCCCGCGATATGCGTCCCGTCGAGATTCATGAAGGGGATGCTCGAAAGCAGATTGAATCCGTCGACAGCCTTGATCGACACCTCGTAAGGCGGAGCCGCGAAGCTCTCCGAATAGAGGTCGGCAACGACATAACCGCGCCAATAGAGCGCCCCGTTGCGCATGACCGACACGCGGAAGCGACGCGGGTCGGAGGTGAACAGGCCGATGTATTGGAAATTTTCGGTACAGAGGATGTTGATCGTAGCTTCGGACGCCTTGATCGGCACGAAGAACTCATCGCCGCGGCGCTCCCAGGTTATTTCGAGGGGTTTCCCGCCTTCGAAGCGCATCTCTTCGGACGGGCCGGCATAGTCCCGTTCGGCGATCTCCACACGCCAGAGAGAACTCTTGAACTTGCTCTGCAATTCCGCATAATACCGTAATCCGAATGCCATATCTCGACCTTTGGTGGTAAAGGTACGCGCAGCCAGCTACTGCGGGGGAGACTTTGTCCCAACAGAAAAAATCCAAAGACAAAATTTTATTCTGTGGTAAACATATAATAAATGCAGCAAAAGAATTTGTTATATTACCAAATATTGGTAACTTTGTAAAAAAAAAAAAGTATGAAAACAACATCGGTAGCACTCGGAGCTTATTTCGAAGATTTTATCAAAGCGAAAATTACGCAAGGGCGTTTTAACAATGCCAGCGAGGTCATTCGTGCAGGGCTGCGGCTTTTGGAGGAGAACGAAAGTCGTATCGTCGAGCTTAAAGCCGCTATCGAAGATGGCATAAACAGCGGTACGGCAGTCGATTTCAATCCGGCGAACCACCTTGAGACACTCAAAGCGAAGCGAGCTAATGGCTAAATTTCATTTTACCCGTAAGGCTGTCGATGATCTCTCCGATATTTGGAATTACACGGTAGATGAGTGGTCGGAAGATCAGGCCGACCAGTATTATGAAATGTTAATCGCTTCCTGCCGAAAAGTAGCTGAAGATCCCATACTTTTCGGACGGAAATACGAGGAGATCGCCGAAGGACTCTACGGATTCAAAGTTAATAAACACATCATTTTTACCGTATCATGGAGGATGTGGATATAGAAATCGTGAGAATCCTCCATGAACGCATGGATTTGAAGAACCAAGTCGGAAAATAACGATGCAAAGGCCGCCCTCGAAGCGCATCTCTTCGGACGGGTCGGCATAGTCCCGTTCGGCGATCTCGACCCGCCAAAGAGAATCCTTGAACCTGCTCTGCAACTCCGCATAATACCGTAATCCGAATGCCATATCTCGACCTTTGGCGGTAAAGGTACATGCAGCCGGCTACTGCGGCGGGAGACTTTGTCCCAACAGAAAAAAGGCCGACAAGGAATTTCCCCGCCGGTCTTTACCGCATCGTACGACCCGAAAAAGTTATGCATAAAGATTTATACGATTCGGACGTAAGTCGGTATCGATGAATACAGAAAAGTACGCTTACATGGTTTTATAATACCGCCGCAGCTTTGCGGATCTGTTCCAATATTGCCGCGAATTTATTGTCCCTTCGTGCGGTTTCTATGTTATAATCCGATTGCAGCCCTATCCAAATTCGGGCGTCTATACCGGTGGCGGCTTCGACTTTTTAAGGCGTATTCCGTCGTAATTTGCCGCTTCCCGTTCAGTATTTCGTTCAGCAATGTACAAGACATACCGATAAGCCCCGCAAACTTCCGCTGCGACACTCCCCGCGCCTGCAATTCATCTTTGAGCATCTCGCCGGGATGGTCGGGCATGAATCCCCGCAGTTCATTAGGAGCGTATATCCGTTTTGTTTTCATTCGAATTATTTGTAATGATTACTAATATCCAACAGTCTACAAACCGTTATTATCTGTTCGTTCATTACTTCTCTAACGGTAAATTCAAGCCGGTATTTCTTATTGATACGAACAGACGATATACCGGACTTATCCCCTTGCAAGACTTCGTAATTTAGAGAATTGATGACAAATAACTTTTCGATCCGTTCCGCTTGCTTTAAATATCGGACGCAACGGCGATAACCCGTTATCACTTCCGGTTGGTAACGGTGCTTCTTATCGTTGGTTTGTCCCTTCTCGAATAAGTCCCGCAAATATTCTTTGTCAAACTCAATATACATCGAACCGCCTTTCCGAGTGCAAATATAGCTCCTTTCTTCGGAAATTCACAAAAAGTGAATAAAAAACAGCGGGGAAACACGAGATAATATGCCTTGCCCTGTTTCTTAGTCGGCTATATGAGATGCTTTACGAATGTTGCAATCCGGTTTCCTGACCTCCGGAGCCGATTGATTTCAAATAAAAAGGCCGCCCCGAAGAGCGGCCTGCCAAAGCCGATTGCATTTAGTCCAATTTCCACATCTGCTCCAGCAGGGTGCGGATTCGCTCGTTGATGCGGTGGTTGTCCTCCAAAAGTTCTCCGTAGCGGCCACTCGTGCGTTTGTTGTCGTCAGCTAACCGAAGCATCTCCCGGCGGTTCTCTTCGAAGGTTGCCTCAAGGCGGTCGATTTCGGCGTTGATGGCCTTTTTCTGTTTCTTTGCGTCTTCCATATTGCTTTTCAAATTACTGTTATTCAATCCTTTATTACGAGTCTAAGATAACATCGACCTGTGGAACACGCAAGTTAATCCGCAACTTAATTCAAAGGTTTTCAGGTAATTATCAGCTTTTATCAAGGTCGCTCTCTACCGGCAGATACCGATCCAACCGGTGGGTATGCAGCAGCCGTACATGCTCTATTTCCTGCATGGCAAAACCATTCAGGGGATTGCGGCGGTCGAACCCGAATCTGCGATGAACGGTAATCTCCGACAACCGAATCGTATTGCGATAGCGGTCGATCTCCACCCGAAACTCCCGCACTCCGTATCGGACAGAAACGGTTGCCAGACGATAGCGGGCATTAGCCTGCATCAGTGTAAAGCCGAGCGCGTCGGGCATCGAGTTTGGTTACCTGTCCGAAGAAGGCACGACTGGCATCTAAAAGTAGGTCTTGTGTCATCATATCGAAAATATCTCCCCACCACTCGAATGGCGGGGAGATGGTTTTGGGTTACTCTTCCTCTTGTCCGAAATAAGCGCGGAACTTTTCGTAGTAGGCTTTGCGGGTACGCTCCTGCATCCGGTCGAAGCTGTCGAGGATGAACTCTCGGCCTTTGGTGTTCCACTCGGCCGGAGTCTTGGCATGGCGGAAATCCACCGGCTCGACGATCACCCCGTCGTACTCCTCCAAATGCTCTCTTGCCAGCCGTGCCAAGTCCCGCACCTCATCGGTAGCCTGTGCCCAACTCGTAGCGTCGGTCGGAAACTGCTCTAAAAACCTTTCGATCTCCCGTCTCATAGTTCTGTCTTTTAAATCGTTTGTTATCAGTTCTTTATTACGAATCTAAGATAACATCACGGTTTGGAATACGCAAGTTATTTAGCAAATTAATTCAAAGAATATCAATAGCTTACATTGGCATTAAAGCGTACTGCAAATCTTTTTTTCAACGCCTCGCGTTCCTTCTCGTCGAGCGAGCAGACGAAGTCGTCGTTGCTGTAGTAGTTGCCGTCCTCGTCCTGCTCACCGAAGCAACGGTCGTCGGCGATACGCAGAATGTATCCGATGGTGCGGTAGTCGGTTCTCGTGAGGCCGGTGATGGAGTACGTTCCGGCTTTGGTGATATTGACTTTCATAGTAAGTATCGTTTAAGATGCCCGCCCCGATTGCTTCGGGGCGGGCTGTCGGTTATTTATCCTATCAGGGAAAACCTCTATATCTTGTACCGACTGTGAAATATTGCGGTTTCCTTTGCGCGTGAATCGATAGATCGTTCGGTTCTCGCGGTCTCGGACGGTATGGTAGTATTCATAGACCACACAGTCGTATTTCAGTTTGAAAAGCTGGCCGGGGTTGAGTTCCGACATACGCATAGGCTCGTTCAGGTATTCATCGAGCGGATACGAGCCTTTTACTTTTTTTAGGGAGACGGAGTTGGCCGTCGGGTCGATCTCGACCTCATAACGGTCGTTTTCATCCTCCTCATTTACGGCATCGACTGCCACTGTTATTCGCCCGCCGGCGGGTTCCATGCTCTTGATCTTGATATCGACTATCTCGATGTCCGAAGTCTGCGCTACGAGGGTCTTGCGATCCGAAAGGCCTGTTCTCTTTTCATGGCTTTATGCTTTTTTAAGTTATTCGTGTTCAGTGCTTTATTGTAAGTCTACGGTAACGCAATCATTCGAACACGCAAGTCTTTCGTAAGATTTATTTGCTTTATTATCAATGTTTTATATCGAATTCAGACAACCGGTTTTCGGGGTATTTTCATTTGCCAGCCCACTCCTCGAATTCATCATTTCCGCATTTCAAAGGAATAGGAGGTCGGCTATGCGCCGATCTCCCAATAGCTCCATGCTCCGTCGCGGTAGATGTATTTGTAACGGATGTCGTACTCCCGTTCCCGCAGGTAGGCGGCGAACGTCTTGTGGAGCCGCGGGCTATTGTCGGAACCCCTCCTTCGAACGTGCAGCGGCGTAAGGTCCGTTCGACGTCGAGCAGGTTGCCGCGCTCGACCAACGCAGCCGCTTTTTCCGGCGTGGCGTAGCATTCGTTCAGGATCGCACCCAACGTATCGGGATCACCGTCCCGCCATACATAAACACTCTTGATTGCGCCTGTTGCCAATTGCACTCCGATTCTTGCTCTTGTACTCATAATATACTCTGTTTTAGTTGTTTATCGTTTTACAAACATAACATCATTATCCGGAACACGCAAGTTAATCGACAGATTTATATGATTTATTTTCAACTATTTACAGCATAAGACAAACGAGCGGAACCGGCTTCTGCGAGCCGGAAAAGCAGAGAGGAGACTACTATGCCTCCTCCCTTTTGAACGGGTCGTTCAATTCAGTATGAAGGGCGCTCATCTCCTCACCGATCTGTTCGAAAGTGCGGTTGTAGTCGCGCATCGTGATGCGCAGCCACTCGATCGTTTGCATATCGCCGAGCAATTTGCCGGCGTCGGCGTAGAACATCGCCCGTTCGCCGACCGTCGCCCCGCATCTCATATCGAAACTCCCACAAGTGCCGATGTTGCACTCGAAGCACTCCTTGTTGTTTCCGGGGAAAGACCGTTCCTCGCAGCGCACCTCGATATCATGTCCGAAGAAGAACTCGCGCCGCTCCGACGTACTCTTCACGGCGTCGATGACCCCGATTTCGAGGTAGCCGCTGTCGAACCGTTTGACGCCCCAATGCACTCCCATAAGTTGCCGGAGGCTGTTTTCGATGGCTTCGATGGTCAGACGCCTCAAATCCTCTCTCTCGGCGATCTTCTGCTCGATGGCCTTTTCCAATCGGGCTTTGTGCGCCGCACCCTCCGATGTGGCGTAGTAGGCATCCCGCGCATCGGCAAGGCGTTTCTCTTCGACGGCCCGTTCGTAAGAGCGATTGAGATTTTCGAGCCGCTCTTTGAGCTCGTACTCTTTGCTCTCCTTCGCCTCGCGGTAAAAACGGCCGCTATGCCCGTATTGTTCGACATCGATCTGTTTGTCTCCCCGAACGGCAGCGATACGGTTATTCATGCGGCAGATTTCGATCAGCAGATTCTCCTTGCGTGTCATGTTCGTACTTTTTAAGTTATTAGTATTTAGTCGTTTATCGCATGACAAACATAACATCATTATCCGGAACACGCAAGTCGATCTGCAGCTTAATTCAAAGATATTCAACAATTTATCGCCTTCGATTCAGAAGAGTCGTCCGACTCTCTCGTAAGCGTCCATTCGGCATTCTACTTCTGCGAATGTCTGCCCGTATTTGAAGCCTTCGGATGACTTATTCTCGACTTTCGAGAGCAGTTGCAGTTCGCGCCACAATTCGGGATGGCGGCGGCGCAAATCCACGAAGACCGAGATGCGGCAGTTGGGGCAGAACCAGCAACCGCCCCGATGCGAGGTTCGGTAGAGAGGCGACAGCAAGTCGTACTCTTCGCATTTGCGTCGGGCGTCCGCCTCGGTGTACCCGTACTTGGCGAGCAAACTCGTTTTACGGATATACCCTCTGTCCTGCATCCGCACGAGGCGCCTCGGTTCGTCGGCAGCGATGCCGACGTACTGCACGACGCCCTGTTTGCGGAAACGACCGTAATAACGGTGTATAGGCTGGATTTTGAGGTCGCGGTTGGCGCAGCACTTACCGCCGATGAGCCAGCCGCGCAGCATACCCTTATGCGTACCGCTCCGAATGACTGTATGGAATAACGTAAGATAGTCTTTCTCCGAACGGACGACATCGACTTTGACGCCCAACTCGGCTAATCGAGGAATAGCCGTCGTATAGATCCACTCGATGTGTTCGGGTATTTCGCCGCTGATGTTACGCCGGAGGTCGAACATCACCTCCGAGAAGACGGCGGCATCGAAGCGGCTCGCCGTGTTCGAGGGCAAGGAGGATCGTAGCGATCGAATCCTTGCCGAACGAACACGAAGCGATATAGGCGGGATTGTCGTAGGTATGCGAAGACATATCAGAGGGAGAGGGTTTGCTGTTCGAGTCTCTTCTCGCAAATTGCGACATACTCCGGATTGGGTTCGAAGCCGATGTAATGGCGTCCTAATCGCCGGGCGACGACTGCCGTCGTGCCGCTGCCCATAAAGGGATCGAGAACAACGCCCCCTTCGGGACATCCGGCCTTGATCGGCGTCTCGACCAACCGCGACGGATACATGGCATAGTGCGCCTCGTGGCTCGGTTCATAAGGAACACGCCATACGCATCGCATATTGCGGCCGCGAGAGTCTGGCTCGATCATCCTTTAGGCCGCCCGCTTATGCGGCGATACTCTTCGCCTTTTCCGTTGAGCGTCATCGGCGTCTTATAACGCGCCAGCGAAGCGGGAGCATACGGTTCGAACTGCTGCGCGAAGTAGTATCGCTGCGACTTGGTGAAGAAGAACACCTTTTCGAAGTCCACCGTGAAGCGGTCGCGGACAGAGGCGGGCATGCAGGCCGGCTTGTGCCAGATGATTTCGTTGCGCAACACCCAGCCGAGCAGGATCATCTCGTCGGCGAACTTGTTCGGAATATTGCAGAGCGATTTGGAGGGAAGCGTATTCGCGGGAGACACCTTGCGTTTACCTGTAACGAAGTTACGGTTATTCCCGCGGCTGATCGTCTGAGGACTCCTTTTTGTTGCTGTACTTTTTTGCGGGTTGTTGTAGGTGTCGCCCAAGTTCACCCACAGCGTGCCGGAGGGTTTCAGCACACGGCGGCAGTCGTCGAATACGAGGCACAAGTGCGCGATGAAATCTTCGCGAGTAGGCTCCAGCCCCAACTGCCCCGACCAACCGTCCGGCCACACGATCGAGCCGATGCCGTAGTCGCGCATCTGCCAATAGGGAGGCGACGTGACGATGCAGTCCACCGACTCGTCGGGGAAGCAGCCTAAGACCGGAGAGGGCGTCGGTATTATAGATTGTATTCAGTTGCATATCCAGTTAAGGCATTATTCGGCAATACGGCTTTCATATCGGTAAATCGTCGTCAGAATCCGGTATGCCACCTGCGGAACGATGGCATTGCCGTAACATTTGATCGCTTCGGCGCACCATCTCGCTACATGGCTGCGGCGTTTGTGCTTTCGGTCGAGCCCCGCAAAAACGGCAGCAGGATCCAACCGCTCGGAAAGCCCATCATCTCCTCGACGAACAGGGGGTTGAGTCGGGAAGTCGTCCCAATCCGGTATGCCTCCGTGTCGTCGAGCGGTCGAGCATATCCGTTCGCTTCGAGGTTCCGGGAGCAGATGCAACAGAGACATCTTGCTCAAGCCCAAGCTCCAATTCGCACCCCGACCGTCGATTTTGCGCCATATACCTGTCGACGTCGCGACATACCGATCCTTGCTGCTTATCACAGAACCGATAGTCGCATCGCTGACTGTCGGCGTCGGCAGTAAATTCAACGGCAGCGGCTCCATCCGTCCGTTTCGACATATCTTCAGACCTTGCGTCTGAACCGTCGGCAAGATGGGCGACGAACCACGTCCGGTACCGCCGGTGCGGCGCATCGACACCGCAAGCTGGAAGTACGTACGGCTGGACGCTGTAACCTTCAGCTTCCAGATCAGCGCACACCTGCTCGAATACCAATCCTTGCGACCAACTAACGATTCCGAGAACATTCTCGCCCACGACCCAGCAGGGGACGGATCGCCCGAACCGCTCGCAGCATCTGCGGCCAGAGATAGCGGTCGTCCGCCGTGCCTCGTCGCTTGCCTGCCGTGCTGAACGGCTGGCAGGGGAAGCCGCCGGTGAGGACGTCGATGCGGTCTTGCCAAACAGAGAAATCTGTCGTGCAGATATCGGTGTATTGTTTTGCATGAGGGAAATGGTATTCGAGAACACGGCGGCAAAACGGATCCGTGTCGCAATTGAACTTGTTTTCGAAGCCCGCCCATTCGGCGGCAAGGTCGAAGCCTCCGATGCCGCTGAAGAGCGAAGCGTGTGTCGGACGACGGTCCATTATTGCCGGTAGTTCGTCGTAATCCACTCCTCCTGCCGGCGGCGGGACTCCTTGGAGGCCGTGATCTGCCGCTCGATGGGACGTATCGTCCACCCGAAGCGCGAAACGTATTCGCGGATACGCTCGTGCGGAAACATCGTCAGCATGAACTTGCCTTCCACCTCCGAAAGAATGGCCAGCAGCTCTTCCAAATCCTGCTCGTTGAAGGTATCCGAGTAGTGGCCGCAGTCGGAGCCCACATAGGGCGGATCGACGAAGTGGAACGCCTCCGGACAATCGTACCGTTGGATGACATTCTTGCCGTCTTCGCTCTCCACCGTAACGTGCGCGAGACGCTGACAGACCGTCTCCGTGAACTGATCTTTGCCGTTGAAGAGTTTGAGCGTCGTCGTGCCACTGCGGTCGTAGCCGAACGTTCCGTCGAGCATCGAGGCGAAGCCCAACTTCGAGCCGATCCAGATCGCCCACGCACGCTGTACCGGAGTGAAGAACTGCGGGTGGGTCATGATATGCTTGGCGTGGGTGTGCTGGTCGCGCGAGTGCAGGCTGGCGTCGATCTCCCGTTTGAGCGCCGGATAGTCGCTCTGCGCCACGCGGTAGAAGTTGATCAGCTCCTTGTTCATGTCGTTGATTATTTCACACTTGACAGGCTGCTTGCCGAAGAGTACGGCACAGCCGCCGCAGTAGGCTTCTGGTATAGACCTTATGTTCGGGAATGAGCGGCAGGATGTATTTGAGCATCGTCTGCTTGCCGCCGTAATAGCTGATCGGTGTTTTGAGTCTTGCTTTTGCCATAATTAGAAGCGCGGGATTTTGAATTTCAGGATAAGGAGTAGCAGGAAAAGGGCGACCAGCCCCACGGCGATCCACTTGACCGCCATAACGGACGAAGGAGGCTTTTCAACCACCTCATCTTCCTGTTCGCTTTGCCGTCGGGTATGTATATCGTTTCGCACCGTGCTGTCCGTGGCGGTAAGGCGTTCGGCATCGGCTGCAATCTCCGTACGAACGATACGCCGTACGGCCGGAGCCGTCTGAGTAATGGTTTGTCCCCGTAAAGGCTCTTCGGCAGGGAGACTGTCCTGCATAACCATGTGCGGTTCGGGAAGCTCGGTCGGCGGAGTAATCGTCGGAGGATAGAACTCCACGACGGTCTGCGAGAGCGTACCCCACTCGTGCAGCACGTCGGTGACGGCCTTGCGGACTTCACTCCGGTCGAGCGAGGTGCTGTCCGTGATGCTATGACGTTGCGTCTTGCGCAAAGGGCCGCACGCTGCGGCAAGCAGCAGCAAAACGAGCAGACAGATGGGCTTACTGTTTCTCATCGTGTTTGGATTCATTAAGGATTCGTTGGATACGCTCGCGGCGCTCCTGCATGGTCAGTGGTTCCGGCGTTTCTGTGGCTTCCGTCTCCCACGGAAGCGGAAACATCTCGGTCATCGCTCGTCGTTCCTTGCGGTCGAGCTGGATGGAGGTAAGCACCCACACCGCCCAGCGTTCGCGCTCCCACGCCTGCTGCTGGCGAATCTGTTCCTGCTCCGACCAGCCCAGCCACGCATAGATGAACTCCGCAGGCGTGAGGGCATCGAAATCTTCCGGGCGCATGGACATCTGACCGACGGCGATGGCGAACCACCGCTCGTAGGTAATACGGCGGTCATCTACCTCTTCCGCGCCGCCGCACGTCCGTTTTTTACCATTCCACCCAGCTTATCGGTCAGCGGCGCAATACTATCGACGAAAAAGTTGCGTGATTTCCAGCACGAGGTGCGGTTCGTCGTCGAAGATATCCCACACGTCGTCCTCCGTGTAGCGGCATTCGCTGCCGGAGCGTCGTGCGCCCTCGTTGAGCCCCGACGGCCGTGAGCGCGACGATGCTGTCGATACCCCGACGGCGGCGGTCGTCGTAATGTTCTCGGCGAAGTCCGATTCCTGACGTTTGGTAAACTCCGCGATGGCCTTCATCCCGAAATGGATCGGCGTGGCTTTCCCGTTGATCGTGATCTCTTTCATGACTGTTGCTGGGTTGCGTCTTGGGACGACAGATTACCGCTCCCGGTAAGCGAATAGTTGTAGGTGGCATTGTCGCCGGCCGGAGCGCCTAACGAGAACGAGGTGATGTACGCCTTGCCGTGGTAGGTCTTCGAAAGACCCGACAGCGGCGATTTGATTACCACATCGACGAGTTTCTTCGAAAGAACGATGCCCAGTACATCCTCCGAGGTGTGGCTATCTTCGATGGAGTCGTCCACCACCACAAGACCGTCCCCGTCCACCGACCACGAGATGTCGCCGGGCGACTGTTCTTTACCGTTGGTATCTTTCGTGCGAAGCTCCTTGAGCTCCAAGTCCACCTTCAGGTTGTGCGTGGTGGCATGGAGCGTCGTCTTGCTGTCGACCAGAACGATGATATCCTCGCCCTGAATCACTTTTTTTTCTCTGCCATGTTAAATTATTTTGAATGTTATCGTATATCCATGCAAATCAAAATCGGCGTAGTAGCTGTATTCCGAAGATTTCCAGCGGCAACGCCTTCCTGCCAACGCTATTCCGTCGAGGGCTCGGATCGCCTTGCGCTTGAGCGCCTCGGCTGAAGCCATACGGTCGTGGATGAGCGCCACCTCGAAAAGCGTCTGCACTCCGGCGATACCGTGCTTCGTATGCAGGGGCGTCTCCTCCGGCGTCGTAAAGGCGGCATAGGGAACAGGAGTCTCGGCATCCACAGCCCCGGCCTGCACCTTGCCCCGAAGTTCGGGAGCGGCCGCTTCGAGTGCGGCGATAAATGCTGTCTTGAAATCTTCGATCATCCCTTGACGGGTTTAAAGTGTTTCTGAACATAGCGTTCGACGGCAGAAGCCAGTTCGTCGCCGAAGATCGTAATCGTACGTTATCCGCTTTCATCATAAGCCATTTCGAGAAAGGGTGTCGCACGAATGCCCTTGACGCTGCGGACGAAGATTTTCTCACCCTGCTTGTTCTCGAAGACGAGCATCTTGCCTTTGCGCGAGAGGCGCGGATCCTTCGTCCCCTCGTGGATAAATTTGCCGTAGTATTGGTTCACCGCACCGCTCTTTTTCGACCTGTCGAAGACCGGCTTCACAGCTACGGCCACTTCTGTCTTCGGAGCGTTGCGATCCCGAAAGCGGACGATACGCAATTGACGTTTGAGCTTGCCGCTCCTGACCGGAACCTTACCCCGCGCCGAAGTGAGCATCGGCCGTACTGACTGGCGGAGCGCCGCCAGCAGGATGCTTTTTCTGCATCCCGTCGGGCAAGCCGTCGAGAATCTCCTTCGCCTGACGGTAACCATTTACTTCAATTGTCAGCATCGCTCTTTTTGACCTTTATGTGGAGATACTTGCGACGGCCCTCTTCATGCACCGAAACGATGCGGTAGACCATGTCGCCCTCGCGCACCTGGTACGAAGCGCGGATATCCGGGCGCCAACGGATCGTATAGGCGATTTCGTTCTCATGAAGAATACGTCCGGCAAAGAGGTTTTCCCGGCCGCCGGTTTCGGTGCGCTGCGCATAGCAGACGGCTACGCACCTCATCTCCTCGCGGCGTTCGTTATAGGCATCCCGCTCCTCGGTGGGCGCCATGATCTCGATGCGGGTATCAAACACGGTCGTCACGATAAGGGGTTACGCGCCACGGAGCGAGCAGCTTTTCCGCCGTAAGGGAGAGTTCCGAAACGGAGCGGCCTACGATATTGTCCGACTCGTTGTCGTAGAGCGTTCCCAAGATCAGCAGAATCGCAGCCTTGATCGTCGGCGGAATCGTCTCCGCATCGTACCCTTCGGTAGCCTTCACATGGAGCTTCCTTCCGGAGAAGCGCTCGGCATCGATCAACAACAGGTGGGCATCGTAGTCGTCCGCCAACAGGAGGTAATCTTCGTCCTGCGTGAGGATACCGTCAGGTGAGGAGACCTCCGCGATGGCGGCAGTACGGACAGGGAGCCAGACGGCATCCTCCGCTGCGCCCAAAAGCACATCGAACTCGACGTAGCGGTCGCGGATGCGGCGTCCGGTCATGTCCTCGGCGATGCCGACGGCCATCTCCAACTTGGCATCGATAAGTGCATGGTCGTGCATATCGTCGCCGATGCGAAGATGGGCGCGGGCAAGTTCCGCCGACACCGGGAGGTTTCTCGCTCTGATCTTAGTATAGCGCATGGCATTAAGCCCGGAAGCGGCGTGAACGAGTTTCTTGATCGGGTGCGTACCGGCGTTCAGCAGCAGGCCGTCCAGCCGTGCGAAGCCGAAGATGCCGATGGAGAGGTACTCGGCCAACAGTTCGTTCAGGCGGATAACCCGAAAGTCCTTCACCATGCGGATCTTGAATTTCGAGAAATCCCCGAAGAGCACCGAGGCTTTACCGGCGGCGATATCCGGCATATCGTCGTTGAGCGTATAGGGCTTGGCGAAAAGCGTCGGCGGCGTGCCGTCCCGTGCTCCCTCTTGCCAGATATACCGATTCGTGGTGTCCTTGATCTTGACCAGCGAATAGAGCGTATTGCGGTTGAACATGAAGCGGCCATTACGGGCATAGGCCGAGTCGACCGAACGGATAAGGTCGATGAGATCGTCCAGCTTGATGGCCGAAGCCGTAGGTGTGGCGTCGCTGGCTGTAGCCCACTCGATGATCCCTTTCGGTTTGCCTTTGCCGTCGCCGATGGTGAGGTCTTCGTTCATGCCGCGTCCGAAGGATTCTGCCAACAGATCGGAGAGCAGCGATTCCAGATCGAAGCTGTTGTCCTGCAACAGTTCGAGCGATACGGGAACGATGGGCGTGCGGTAGGTGTATGCTTTGAGTGTCTCCGAGCCGAACGACGGAGCCTTCTGCGTCGACTTCTGATACTCGGCAACGACCGTAGCCTTGCTCGTGGTGTCGTTCACCGTCGGCATGATCAGGTCGCCACCCGTAGAGGTGGAGAAGACCGATCCGGCCTCCAACATGCCGCCGTAGGTCTTGAGTGCCTTTTCGATGGAGCCGGCCAGCGTCGCAGGAACGAGTACACCTCCGGCAAGTCCCGTAATGCCGGCACGCTCCTCGAAACGGCGGCGGTTCTCGGCCGAGACACCGTTTTCACCTTTCAGAAGATACTCGACAAAAGCGCCGCGGTACTCCGCAGGATCGGCGTTGCCATCGGCCGCGTGTTGGCGTTCGTAGCCCTGTTCGGCCTGACGGCGTTCCAGCTCCTCGAAGCGTTCCTCCTGCTCGACCTTGCGGTCGGCCTTGTCGTAATCGGCCAGCAGCGTATCCCACCGCTGCTGCTCCTCGGCAGTCATCTCGCGGCCGTCCGTCGCCTTGCGAAGCTCGTCGATGGCGGCGAAAACCGTCGCACGTGCCTCGCGTAATTCTTTCAGTTTGCCCATAGTATCTCAGATTTATATCTGTGGCAAACTTATACTCCGAGCGACGACCGATTATGAGACTTTGTCCCGATTAAGATTTTAGACAGGCAGGGCCCTTTTTCCAAGAAGATAAAAAAGGCAATAAATTTGCAAACAAATTCGTTTACATTTTGTATATTTGCAAAAAGAATAGTTATGAGAAGCAGAATCGACATACTCAAAGGAATTCATCCGGGGAAGATTATCGGACGGGATTTGCAGAAACGCAATCTCAGCCAGCGAGCCTTTGCTGCCTCCATCGGCGAACATAGTCAAACGCTCAATGCCGTAATCACCGGCCGACGTAACCTGACGACCGAAATGTCGCTCAAGATCGAGCAGGCATTCGGTTACGAGGAGGGATTCCTGCTGACACTTCAGGCGTTTTACGAGATTGCAGACTACAAAAACCGTATGGCAAGCGACTCTGTCAGCGGCTCTCCTGCCATCCGTCGGTCGCTTTTTTTGGGATACGGACTTCGATACCATCGACTGGGGGCGATATAAACGGGCCGTGATCGCTCGCGTCATAGAGCGCGGCAACGAGGCTGAAAAACTGGAGATCGCTCATTTCTATAACATCGATCCGGCGATGCTCGATAGCTACAAACCGAACAATGCATACAGAATAAATACCGTAAAACGCAATGGCTGACAAAAATCGACTGCACTGGGAAACAGTCACCCCATTATTGAAAAGAGGTACTCGGCATCCTAATGTCCGAAAAAAAATATTCATCCCTTTCCGGTTAGTCGGCGGTACGAATCTGAGTCTGCGTTACGGGCATCGGCTGTCGGTAGATATAGACCTCTTTACCGCTGTGGAATACGGAAGCCTCGACTATCGCATATTCGACAAGTTCCTGTGTGAGCACTTCCCCTTTTACGAGTGTAGCGACACGACCTCCATCATCGGGTTCGGTCGCGGGTACTACATCGGCAAATCAGCCGACGAATACATCAAACTCGACCTAATGTATACCGACCCATTTCTCGAAGAGGCCGAAACAATCGACGGCGTTCGTATGGCCGATGTAAAGGATATTATCGCCATGAAAATGAATGTCGTATCGCGCGGAGGTCGTAAAAAAGACTTTTGGGATCTACATCTGCTTTTGCAGGAATACACCCTTGCCGAAATGTTCGATCTCCATGCACGACGACACGAATGGGAACACAATGCGGAAGAACTTTTTAGAAAAGTTTACCGATTTTATCGAAGCAGATGCTTTGCCAGATCCGGTTTGTTTACTCGGTAAGGAATGGGACGAGATTAAACTCGATTTGGTGGATGCCGCAGATGATTATGCAAAAAATAGGACATCATATCATTAAAACAAAGCATGATGAGAAAGAACTTCAGAGCCAAGCCGTGGTGTTATCCACAACCGGTATTCATCGTCGCCGCTTACGATGAGAACGGAACGCCCAATGCCATGAATGCCGCATGGGGCGGCATCCATTACGACGATCAGATCGCTCTCTGTCTGAGTGCGGAGCATAAAACCGTCGCCAACATTCTCGCCACGCATGCCTTTACGGTAAGCATGGCCGATGCCGCACACATAGCGGCCTGCGATTATGTAGGAATCGTGTCGGGAAATAAAGAACCGGAAAAATTCGCCAAAGCAGGCTTTCATGCCACACGGTCGGAATTCGTGAATGCACCACTAATCGATGAACTGCCAATGACTATCGAATGTGAACTTATCTCTTACGATTCAGAATCCTGCCACATGGTCGGTCGGATCGTTAATGTGTCGGCAGACGAACGGATACTCGGTGCAAACGGAAAGATCGATCCGGCGAAACTCCACCCCATTACTTTCGATCCGGTCAATAACGACTATTTGGTGATCGGAGAGAAAGTAGGCAATGCCTTTAAAGATGGTATGGTTCTGAAGAAGTAATCTGCCTACGCATGAATCAAATCCGTGCAAGGGAAATACAAATCCTTCGTGCGGATTTTTTATAACCGAAACCGCCTCCTTACCATATTTCAGGCTCCGGAGGCGGGTGGGATCTTTAAGCGTATTCCGTGAGGCTTCAGCGTTTGAGCCTCATGACTTTCACAAGTCGATCCCGCGACAGGCATCGTGCCGTCGTATCGTTGTTGTCGGGTTTCGGAGCGGTCGGCCCCACAGATGTCTCCTCGGCCGGAGCTTCGCCCCGTAGTGAACGCAGGTAGTCGGCCTTGCGCTCTTCGAGGTGGCGGACAGAGGCTTCGGTATCTTTGTAGGCCGGATAGACCACCAGCGCCACGTCGTAGAGCTTCGACACTTTGATAATCGTTCTTTGGTCGTATTCCAGACCGTTCTGCTCGTCGGCGTACAGCCATTCGTCCTGCCCCACGATGAAGCGGAACGAACATTTGTTCACATCTCCGCGCCGGAGCAGTTCCACCATGTCGTTGCCGCGGGTCGTGGCAGGCGCTTCGAACGTGAAGCGCAGGCCGACCTCATCGACCGCAAGGGTCAGCGTGCCGCTCGACGTTCGGGCAAGGATATCGTCCACGTTGTGGTTGAAGCACATGATCGTGTCGCTCGTATCGCACTCGTCAAATGCGCCGCGGCGGATCTGCTCGACGAACCAGCCGCAGATCGGCTCCGACCAGCTCTCGAACTTGGCAGCATAGCCCGTGACCGTGCGTCCGCCCGTATCGCCCTCACGCTGTTCGATACGTATATCGGAGAGATGACACCGCAACTCGACCGTTCCGTTATTGCTTTTTCTTTCCTCCATCGATTGCCTGTTTTACGGGCTGCATATTCATCTGCACGAAGTATTCGTCGCCGCCCTCGTAGGAGTTCATATCTTCGAGGTTACGGATTTCGTTCGCGCACAATGCACCCACGATATTCATATTCTTGTAAAATTCACTCCGCGTCTTGGCATCGCCTCGCAGCAGCCCATTCAAGGAGAAGAGGTAATAATACTCGCCGAACTCGTCCTCGCGGAGCAGCTTGCGGTTGAACTCCTCTTCTAACCGCACGAGGTACGGCATCAAACAATAACGCACGAACTCCATCGCCTGATGCTCGATGTTGTTGTTCGTCGAACGCTCCAAGTCGGCGATCATATGCGGCGGCACGCCATAGATCGTGGCGATCTCGGTCTTCTGAAATTTGCGCGTGGCGATGAACTGTGCATCTTCAGGCGGAATGGATACCCGCTCGTAAGTCATACCTCCTTCGAGCAAGAGCGGCAAGTGCGCCTTGTGCAATCCGACCGACTGGGCGAGAAGGTCTTTTTTTCAATCGCTCGTATGCCTCCGGTTTGAGTGTCGAG